>JAAIGE0100454974.1_pt1 | contig 45456 bp, 57 predicted proteins | sample 6487951 | NCBI WGS metagenome assembly JAAIGE01 (sample SAMN13974128, study PRJNA590717) | phyllosphere metagenome | biome: tomato field; feature: multiple bacterial spot infested tomato fields; material: tomato leaves; isolation source: leaves from tomato fields | host: Solanum lycopersicum ...
AGAATCGATGTTATTGTCTTCAAGTCCGGGGCAACATAGTAAACCCCGCCCGTGGGGTTGGCATTGTTGCCCTGCATGTCGGTGAAGTAGAAACCACCATGCTTGTCATAGACAAGGTCATCCGGAACGTGGCCGAGCTGCGGATCGATGATGATTTGCTTGTCCGAGCCGTCCGGCTTGATCGCGAACACCGTCCCGCCGCTGTGAATGGTCGTGAAGCCGGCGACAACGATACGACCGTCCCCGTCGAAATCGATACCCGCAGCTCCGGCAGTGTTGTCAGTCAGAACGGCGGTCAATTCACGGTCTGGAGAAAGCTGCAAGACACGCCCGGTCATGCAATCAACGAAAATCAGGTTGCCCTGCTTATCGAACCTTGGCCCTTCGAGAATAACCCGATCTTTTACCCCGCCGAGGGCCACCAAATCCTTCGTGACCGTGAACCATGTTTCGGCGACGATCGTTGGCAGGCCCTGCTCCCATATCGGTATGTTAGGCCCGCGATCTGTAAGCATCATTACTCGATCTCCACTATTTGCTCAGCTGGTCTCTGAATTAGCGGTAGCTAGATCACTCAGCAAGAACCCACCTTTCGGTGAGATACGCACCAAAAGGTAAGCATATGGAAGAATGCGCTTCGGAATTTTCCACCAAAGCTTTCCCGGGCGGCGGCGGCGAGGGTGAGTATCCGCTTGCAAACGTCCATCGGCAGCTTCTGTTTGGAGCAGACGTTCGCGGTGGCTGATCTGAGCAACCGGCCCTGGTCGGAAGATGCCGCGAGAGTGCCGACATACGACAACTTTGTCAGTTATTCTGAAAAGCCTCAAGTATCTGGCAGTCGGCCACAGTGCCTCCACGGCACGATGCGATCGTGGACGACAACTGCTGACGGAGCGCAGTCAGATCGGCGATCTTTCGATCAACCTCGGCCAGATGTTCGGTCGCAAGAGCATCGATTTCACAACAGTCACGGTCCCGCTGGGCGGAGATATCCAGCAGTGCTCTCACTTCCTCGAGACTGAACCCGAGATCGCGGGTCCGTTTGATAAACCGGAGCCGCGCCACGTCGCCGGGAGCATAGGAGCGATAGTTTCCACCGGTCCGCGAGGGAGGTGCGATCAATCCGGCCCGCTCATAGTAGCGAATGGTCTCGATCTTCACGCCCGTTGCGGTGGACAGCCCGCCAATGGTCACATGGCTCACTACAAAGTCCTTGAGTCTGTAGTTGCTACAGGGTGCATATAGCCTGTCACGTCGCGAATCACGAGGTGAAGATGGCCTGCAGCAATTGTGCATCGGCAAAGCCCGATCCGAACAATGATCCCGTCTGGCGGCGGGCGCTGTGGATTGCGCTCGCCATCAACGCCGCGATGTTCTTCGCTGAAATGGCAGCAGGCGTGGCCGGCGGATCCAAGGCGTTGCAAGCCGACGCTCTCGATTTCCTCGGCGACAGTGCAAACTATGCGATCAGCCTTGGCGTTGCCGGGATGGCGCTCGCCTGGCGGGCGCGCGCCGCGTTGCTCAAGGGCGCGACGCTTGCTGCGCTCGGTGTGTACGTGCTCGCCATTACCGTGTGGGCCATATGGAACGGCCGGACGCCAGAAGCAGGCGTGATGGGTATCGTTGGGGTCGCGGCACTTGTCGCCAATGCTGGTGTTGCGATCATGCTTTACCGCTTCCGCAGTGGCGATGCGAACATGCGTTCGGTCTGGATCTGCTCGCGCAATGACGCGATCGGCAATATTGCGGTGGTTCTGGCGGCGGCCGGAGTATTCGGCACTGGCACCGCTTGGCCGGATCTAATCGTCGCGGGGATCATGGCTGGTCTCGGCATCTCCGGCGGCGCGCAAATCATCCTTCAGGCGCGGAAAGAGCTGTCACCGAAAAACACCGGTTACGCCGTGGCGGCGGAGTGATAGGGATCAGATGATGCGCAAGCTTCTCCCTCTGCTCGCCTGTCTGATGCTGGTGCTTACCGGCTTCGCTGGCATGACGCACGCCGCCGAAGCGGCAGGCGGGAGCATATTTGGCATTGAAGTGACAGTCCATGCGCCCGGAGATGGCGATGAAGTGCCTGCGGACGGTGACAATGGACTGCCGCATCATCACAATGCCTGTCATGGTCATGATGTTGGAACGCCAGCATCTGCCTGTGGTCCGCAAAATACCGTAGTGATCGCGAATTCAGCTGTTGGACGGCTACGTGTCCCACTGCCCGACGCGCATGGCAGTGTTTTGCCTAGGCCCCCTCAAGCCTGACAATTTCGCTGGCCGGCGCATGCCGGCCTGACGATCATCTGTCAGGAATAATCACTCATGAAGAAATTGCTCGCGGCGATGCTCGCCGCAGCGTCCTGTGCCTCGACGGCGCAGGCGCAACAGGAGCGCGTATCGGCCGATGCCACGGCGCCGATGCTGACGCTCGAACAGGCCGTGGCGGCCGCAGGCGGCGCTGCCCCATCAGCGGATGCAGCCAATGCCGGCATTGAGGCCGCGCGCGCCAACCGAACGGTTGCCGGCCTGCGTCCCAACCCGGTGGCACAGGCGCAGATCGAGAATGTCATCGGCACTGGACCGTATAGCGGGCTCCGAAACGCGGAGACGACGATGGGCGTGGCATTGCCCATCGAACTTGGCGGCAAGCGCGGTGCGCGTGTCGCTGTCGCCAACGCTCAACTTTCGCGTGCCGAGCTGGAGGCGGCGGTCGTGAAGGCCGATGTTCGACTTCAGGTCACGTCGCTCTATGTTGAGGCGATCGCGGCGGAAAGGCGGCTCGCAACCGCCCGCGACCAGCTCAGGATCGCGGACGACGCCCTGCGAGCGGCGCGGGTGCGCGTGCAAGCCGGCCGTGCCTCGCCGCTTGAAGAGCAGCGTGCGGATGTCGCCAAAATCAGCGCGGCGGCGAGCCTCGAACGTGCGGCACGGCTGACGGATGTCGCACGGCTGAACCTTGCACGAAGGCTCGGGCGATCTGTGGATGGTCCGCTCGATACCGGGCTGCTCGACCAGCTTCCGACAGCAACCTATGGCCCGATGATCGCGCCGTCAGCTTCCGGCACGCTCACACTTGCGGCAGCCAACGCAGACCTTGCAGTCGCCGACGCCGGCATCCGACTTGCTCGCGCTAATCGCGTGCCTGACCTCAATATCGGCCCGGCGCTCCGGCGTCTGGAGGCGACCAACGACACCGCCGCGGTATTTGCCGTCTCCATCCCGATCCCTCTTTTTAACAACGGCAGGGCTGCGGTCGCCCAGGCAACTGCCGAGCGCACGCGCGCGGAAGCGCGGCGCCGAATGACCTCCCTCGATGTCGAGCAGGCGATCGCAGAAGCACAAGCCGAAGCCGCCAATGCTGAAACGACAGCGCGTGCCGCCGCCGGCCCAGCCCTTGCGGCCGCGCAGGAAGCGGCCCGTATCGCACGGATCGGCTACCGCGAGGGGAAGTTCGGCCAACTCGACCTGCTCGACGCCGAACGCACGCTCGCCGATACGCGCATCGCCGCGATCGATGCCCTCGCCAACTATCACAATGCCCGTGCGCGTCTGGAGCGGCTGACTGCCCCCGCGCCTCAGGGGGAGAATCCGTAATGAAGAAATTCCAACTCGCGGGCGCGGTGTCGCTCGCGCTCATATTGGCCGCCTGTGGCGGCGGCGCCTCGACGAACGAGACTGCACCCGAGCAGCCCAAGGAAGCCGGCCATGCCGATGAAGGCGTCATCACGCTGTCGGCCGAACAGATCGCGGCGGCTGGCGTGCAAATTGCCGTTCTGTCCGTTGGCGGCGCTGGCACTATCGAGTTGCCCGCCACAATCGATGGCGATCCGGAGGCCACGCAGGTCATATCTGCGGCGATCGCGGGACGGGTCGTCGCGCTGAACCGTAACCTCGGCGAAAGCGTTGTGCGCGGTCAGACGATCGCCGTAATCGAAAGCCGCGAGGCGGCCCAGCTCAAGGGTGAGGTCGAAGCTGCCAGGGCCCGGCTCGCTCTCGCCAATTCCAACCTCGCGCGCGAGCAACGGCTGTTTTCGCAGCGTGTCTCGCCCGAACAGGATCTGATCGCCGCGCGAACCGCGGCTACTGAAGCCCGGATCGCTCTCACTCAAGCGCAAAGCCAGGTCTCGGCAACTGGCGGCGGTGGCGGTGGGCTCAATCGCCTTGGCATCGTCGCCCCTCTCTCAGGTCAGGTGATCGCGCGTCCCGTCGTGCTCGGCCAGACGGTCGCAGCCGATGCCGAGCTGTTCCGCGTCGCCAATCTTAGGAAAGTCTCGCTCTCGCTCAACCTCAAGCCCGAGGATGCCGGGCGCATTCAGCCTGGTGCGACCGTAACGGTCACCGCATCTGGTCGGTCGGCGACAGCGCGGATCAGCTTCGTTTCGCCTGCGCTCGATGCACAAACAAGGCTGGTCCCGGCTATCGCATCGCTCGACAATGACGGCGGCATCTGGCGCGTCGGCGAAGCGGTCACCGCCTCGGTGCAACTGGCCGGAAACGGAGGTTCGGCCACAGTCCAGGCGCCCCTAACCGCAGTGCAGACGGTCGACGGAAAGACTTTCGTATTCGTGCGGACGGCGACGGGTTTCAAAGCCACTCCGGTCCAGCTCGGCGATCCCGCCGGCGACATGGTCCTCATTCGCTCCGGGCTTTCGGGCCGCGAGCGGATCGCCACTACCGGAAGTTTCACGCTCAAGGCCGAACTCGGCAAGAGCGAAGCAAGCCACGAGGACTGAGCCATGATCGCCCGTATCGTCACATGGGCGGTCGAGAAGCGCTGGCTTGTCCTCGCTCTCACCGCCGTCGCCGCCGTCATCGGCGCCTTCTCCCTGTCCCGCTTGCCGATCGACGCCGTGCCGGACATCACCAACAACCAGGTGCAGATCAACGTCCGCGCCCCCGCACTCTCGCCCGAACTGGTCGAGAAGCAGGTATCGTTCCCGATCGAAACCGCGCTCGCCGGCATTCCCGGTCTTGAATATACCCGCTCGCTGAGCCGTAATGGCTTTGCCCAGATCACGGCCGTCTTCACTGACGCGACCGACATCTACTTCGCGCGTCAGCAGGTCGGCGAGCGCCTCGAAGGCGTGAAGGAAAATCTCCCCGGCGGCGTCAGCCCCGAGATGGGGCCAATCGCGACTGGCCTTGGCGAGGTCTATATGTGGACCGTTCGTCTCGAACATCGAGATGACGACAAGCATCGGCCAGGTGAACCAGGGCAACAACCGGATGGCAGTTACATCACGCCCGAAGGGCAGCGGCTGACGAGCGAGACAGACAAGGCAACCTATCTGCGCACCGCGCAGGACTGGATCGTCACACCGCTCCTCAAGAATGTGCCCGGTGTCGCAGGGATCGATTCAATCGGCGGCTATGCCAAGCAATATCTCGTCGTACCCGACGTTCAGAAGCTGGCATCCGTCGGCTTGACGCTGACCGACCTCGGCACTGCGCTCGAACGCAACAACTCCAGTGTCGGGGGCGGGTTCGTCAATCGCGGCGGTGAAGGTCTCGCTGTCAGATCCGATGCATTGATCCGCAACGAAGCGGAACTGGCGCGAACAGTCGTAGCGACCCGAGAAGGCGTGCCCATCACGCTTGATCAAGTCGCTAGGGTCCAGACCGGGCAGGCGATCCGCATGGGATCGGCCTCGGAGAATGGCACCGAGGTCGTTGTCGGCACAGCGATCATGCGGATCGGCGAGAACAGCCGCAGCGTGGCCACGGCGGTTGCGGACCGGTTGAAGGAGATCAATGCTTCTCTTCCGCCCGACGTCGTCATTCAACCGGTGCTCGATCGAACGGCGCTGGTGAATTCGACGATCAAGACCGTCGCTAAGAATCTCAGCGAAGGCGCTTTGCTCGTCATCGTTGTCCTGTTCTTGCTGCTCGGCAATTTCCGGGCAGCGCTGATCGCGGCGCTGGTGATCCCGATCACGATGGTGCTGACCGGGTTCGGGATGCTGCGCGCTGGCGTTTCGGCAAATCTGATGAGCCTTGGCGCGCTGGACTTCGGGCTCATCGTGGATGGCGCTGTTATCATCGTGGAGAACGCTCTGAGGCGCATTGCTGAACAGCAGCATCATGAGGGACGACTGCTCAAGGTGCAGGAGCGTCTCGCCAATGTCGCGAGCGCAGCCCGCGAGATGATCCGGCCCTCCGTGTACGGCCAGGCGATCATCATTCTGGTCTATGTGCCGCTGCTCACGCTCACCGGGGTCGAAGGCAAGACCTTCGTGCCGATGGCGCTCACCGTCATCATCGCGCTCGCCTTCGCCTTCATCCTGTCGCTGACCTTCGTGCCAGCCATGATTGCTTGTCTGTTGTCGAAGAAGGTTGAGGAAAAAGATGGCCGCATCATCTCCTGGTTGAAGGCCCGGTACGAGCCGGGCCTCGATCGAGCGATGAAGAAGCCCTCGCTCACGATCGGCGCCGCGCTGGGAAGCCTAGCGATCGCGGCGGCAGCGTTCGTCTCGCTGGGACAGGTGTTCCTGCCGCAGCTCGATGAAGGCGACGTCCTCATCCAGGCGCTGCGGATCCCGGCAACCTCGGTCCAGCAAAGCCAGGCGATGCAGGTGCCGCTCGAACAGATGATGTCGCGCCAGATGGAAGTGAAATTTGTCTTCTCCAAGACCGGCACGGCGGAACTGGCGTCCGACCCGATGCCCCCCAACGCCACCGACATGTTCGTGATCCTAAAGCCGCGAGACGAGTGGCCCGATCCCAGCCTGTCCAAGGTGGACCTCGTCGAGCGTCTGGAGGGCGAGTTAAGGAAAATTCCGGGCAATGCCTACGAGATCACCCAGCCGATCCAGATGCGCTTCAACGAGCTGATTGCCGGTGTCCGCGGCGACATTGCGGTGAAAGTGTTCGGCGACGATTTTGCGTCCATGAACCGGACTGCCGAGCAGATCGCCTCTGTCCTGCGAAAGACGGAAGGCGCGACCGATGTGAAGGTCGAGCAGACGACCGGCCTTCCGATGCTCGACATTCGCGTCAATCGCGATGCGATGGCGCGGCTCGGCGTAACGGCGCAGGATGTGCAGGATACGATCACCGCCACGATCGGCGGCCGGACGTCGGGCATGATCTTCGAAGGCGACCGGCGCTTCCCGGTGGTCATCCGCCTGTCCGAGACCCAACGTGCCGACCTTGTCGCGCTGGCACAGGTGCAAGTGCCGGTTGCTGGTGGCGCCTACGTGCCGCTGTCGAGCGTCGCGACGATTGCCGTGGTCGATGGCCCCAACCAGATCAGCCGCGAGAATGGCAAACGCCGTGTAGTCGTTCAGGCCAATGTCCGGGGCCGCGATGTCGGCGGCGTCGTGGCCGATGCGCAGGCAGCGATCGCGGAGGAGGTGCGCTTGCCTGCCGGCAGCTATCTGGAATGGGGTGGGCAGTTCGAGAATCTTGCGTCGGCAAGCGCGCGGCTCAAGCTTGTCGTTCCGGGCTGTTTCATCCTCATCCTGCTGCTGCTCTATGGCGCACTCGGCAATGTCCGGGACGCGGCGATCGTCTTCACGGGCGTGCCCTTCGCGCTCGTCGGCGGCGTGCTATTGCTCTTCGTGCGCGGAATGGACTTTTCGATCTCGGCAGCAGTCGGGTTCATCGCGCTGTCGGGGATCGCGGTCCTAAACGGGCTGGTCATGGTCAGTTCCATCCAGGACCTGATTAACAAGGGCATGAGCCGCGCGGAGGCGGCAAGGACAGGCGCTATCCAACGCCTGCGGCCCGTTGCCATGACCGCGCTGGTCGCAAGCCTGGGCTTTGTGCCGATGGCCTTCGCTAGCGGTTCCGGGGCCGAAGTCCAAAAGCCGTTGGCGACAGTGGTCATCGGCGGCTTGATATCGGCGACGCTGCTGACGTTGTTCGTTCTTCCCACACTCTATGCCCGATTTGGGCAGCGCACTGCCGAGCGCCAGGATCGTTCTGCAGCCCACAATGAGGAGATGCCCCATGGCGCATGACCATCAAAGCGCTGGACACAGCCATGATCACACGAGCGGCGCGAATGCGAAAATGTTGGGGTGGGCGCTTGCGCTCACCTCGACCTACCTCATCGCAGAGGTGATCGGCGGGTTCGTGTTCAACAGCCTCGCACTGCTTTCCGATGCTGCGCACATGCTGACAGATGTTGCAGCCCTCGTGATCGCGCTACTCGCGATCAAGTTGGGCAAGAAGCCGCCCGACGACAAACGAACTTTTGGCTATCGGCGGTTCGAAATCCTCGCGGCCGCCTTCAACGCCGTGCTCCTGTTTTTCATCGCGATCTATGTGTTCGTTGAGGCCATCAAACGGTTCAACGAGCCGCAGGAAATACAGTCCTGGGGAATGCTGACGGTCGCCGCAATCGGCCTTGTCGTGAACCTTGTCTCGATGCGCCTGCTGACCGCAGGCAAGGAGGCAAGCTTCAACGTCAAAGGCGCCTATCTCGAGGTCTGGGCCGACATGGTCGGCTCGGTCGGCGTGATCCTCGGCGCGCTCATGATCAAATTCACCGGGTGGATGTGGGTCGATCCGATCGTCGCGGTTGCGATCGGATTGTGGGTTCTGCCCCGCACCTGGATCTTGCTCCGTGACACGACCAACATACTGTTGGAGGGCGTGCCTAGTGGGATCGCGCTGAGCGACGTCCGCAACGAGATCGTTGCCGTGGCCGGCGTCGCCGGGCTCCACGATCTTCATATCTGGTCGATGAGCAACGACGATGTCAGCGCTACGGTTCATGTGACATTGGGTGATGGTGCTGACGCCAACGCAGTCCGGTTACGGGTTGCGGAGTTGTTCAGCAGCCGCTTCGGTATCGAACACGCCACGGTGCAGACCGAAGCTGATGGAGAGTCCTGTCAGGGTAACGAGCATTTGCACCGCTGACGAAGTTCCGGTTTTGCCGGGAGCCGACATTTCCCGTCGGCTCTCGAACGACCAGTTCTGGTCGAACTGCGACAAATTATTAGCTTGCGTCGCCACAGCTTGAGGGACGTGGGGGGAATAGAACAGGCACGGAAAGGTGTATTTCCTCATTAAATTCAGGTGAAGTCAGCGATTTCTTACCCGTTTGGGCCGAAGTTTTGTGGATAGCGTGACAAACTTGCAGAGCAAATTATACTCTATCGGCATTCCATCAGCGCAAGAAGATTGTCCGTCCAAGTATTGTCACGGTAGGTCCGGACATACTTGGTTCCTCCGGCCGTCTCTGCCGTGCCAACCCAAGCCGTATTGCCGTTGACATCGCGGACATACGCCTTACCATTCTGATGCTTGATCCAATCATACATTTCCAGGCGGGTGGATTTGCCGGTCTTGCCGGTTCCATCCTCGGTCCAGCCAAGATGGCTGATAGCGGCATTGGGGTTTTCGTGATTGCCCCCGTCCTTGTTGATGCAGGTAATACGAACGGTCATGGGAAACCTCCCGGCTGTGTCAGTTGAGATAATTGATGGCGTAACGAATGTTGGCGCGGCCCCCGCCAAGGTCGATCACTGTGTTCCAGTTTCCGCCATTCGGAACGCCGACTACCGCAGGAAGGCGCTTGAAGAAGCCTCCGAAATGCCGGAACGACTGTCCCCGCCGATACAGCGAGTAATTGTGGTCATCCATCACAAGGACGTTGCACTGATGGTCGCAATCCACACGGACTCTGCTTCCGGCATCAAGCCATTCTCTGGCGTGAATATGCTGCACGCTTCGTCTCCTCTATATAGCGATCAGCCCTTGGGCGGATAAGGATCGTTGCCGTAGGACCATGCTTCGCGGAATTTGGCATCGCTGCCCTGGATGCGAAGTTCGGCCTGCTGATTCTTGGCGATGTCGCGCCCGGCGGCGATAGCTCCCTTCTGGGTGTCGAAGCTCTTAGTCAGGCGAGAATTGCCCTCTCCGCGAACGCCCCAGCGATCTCCATCCCGCACCACATATTGATTCTTGCCGCTCATGTTACGTCCTTCATACTCTGCCGGTCGCTTCCCGCTTGACTCAATCAAGCGGGCGTGATTCACAGCGTTTCAGCAGTGACGCTGTTTCATTTGTGAAACATCAGTCACCGCAAGAGAAACACTATGGCGCTGCCGCTATCGTGTCAATGGTCATATTGGAGATGCTATGACCCTTCCCATCGAGGAACTGGGTAAGCTGCTCGTGCGCAAGCGAGGAGGGCGAGGAATCAGGGCTACCGCCGCTGACATAGATGTTAGCCCCGCAACCCTTTCCCGCGTTGAGAACGGACATTTGCCGGATTTGGCCACGTTCGCGAAAATTTGCCGATGGCTAGGTGTCGATCCAGCCCGGTTCTTGGGCGTGGAAACCGATTCTAGTGATGCTCCGCCAAAACGGGCTGTCGCTCACTTTCGGAAGAAGCCGACCGTATCACCTGAAACGGCGACGTCACTGGGCGCGCTTATCCTCGCTGCTCAACGCGCAAGACAAGCGCGTTCGGAGTTGGCGCGCGGAGAATGACATGCGCCGTGGGTTCAAAGCCGATGCTGAACGAAGGTCTGCCGCAGCGCGCGAAACGCTGGGGCTAGCCCCGACTGACAAACTATGCCCGTGGCAATATGCTGATTCGCTTGGGGTGCTTGTTTATGACGCCAACCAGCTTGATCTGGAGCCGGAACACGCAACCCAACTTTTGGTGCGAGACCCTGATAGCTGGGACGGGATGACGCTTTTCGAGGAGGGCGTCCATCTCGTTGTGTTGAACCCTTCGCGCCCACAAACTCGCCGCACTGCGACTTTGATGCATGAACTGGCTCACATAATCCTTGGGCACGTCCCTGCTGAAGTGACTGTCTCACCTAACGGCCTAGTGCTGCTTTCGGATTATTCGGTCGAGCAGGAGGAAGAGGCGGACTGGCTGGGCGCGGCGCTGCTACTGCCGGAAGCGGTCCTAATCTTGTATCGGGGCCAAGGGATTTCAGCAGAAGCGATTGCCCAGACATTTGGTGTGAGCGGGCAGCTATGTAACTGGCGATGCCGTATGACGGGTGTGGAAAAGCGGCTGGCGTTCCGACAGCGGGCTGGCTGATCTGCTATCGTCTGCGGGAAAACGGGCTGCTATTCCCGCCCAACATGATCACTCCATCGCAGTGCCCTCTAACGCTCGCATTTTTCGGCTCCATCGGCTTCGGAACTACGTCCGCTTATTGCGAGAGAAGCTATCGAAGCAGTTCGGCCGGATGACCGGTTCTGGTCGCGATCTGTCCCGCCGTAAACACCTTGGCCTGGGACGAAGCCGTCCTTCTCGTCGCACGACCTGAATGACGGCTATCGGCGAGATCCGCCGCTCGAGCCTCGCTCGGATGTCATCATCGATTGGCCGGGGCTGGGCCGGTAGCCGACTCGTAGGTTCAGGGGTGCTGCGCGACTAACAACCCTGTCGCCACCGGGCCAGCCCCTACTAAGCGCGACCTCGGTGCTAGGATGGGCCTTGAGCTTCAGGTGCGAAATCGTCGATAATGACAGGCGCCAGAGAGCAGCTGGGACCGACACTCAACGTGAAAGGGCTAAGCAGTCTTCTTTGCGACGCGGCGGATGATGATCGTTCCAGACGTGTTGAGGCCGTTCTCCCCCTTGCGATTGGTCCAGTACTCGCCGCGAAGGTCACCGCTCGACATGACCTGAACGATTCCGGCTCCCGAATGCATCCGGGTGTCGGTCGGAGCCACCGGCAGCGGGTCAACCTGGGTGTAAACGTAGCTGAGCTTCGGCCTCTCGGGCTTGCTCCAGCTCGGCCGCACGTAGTCGGTGGTACTGCATCTCTCCGTCCCGTCGGGCACAATCTCGATCTCAAGTTCGAAGAGGCCCACCTTGATCCTGACGTCGGCACCGGTGACCTTCTCGTCGGCCTCCGTGATCGGCTCGGTCAGCGCATCGAAACGTCGCCCCTTGCCCTTAGCCGCCTCGTAGAGGCGCTCGATCTTCGGCCAATTGGACCGGATCTCGGCTCGCCACTCTCCTCCAAGCCACGGGAACCACCAGAGGTGCCCCAGCGTGATCCAGTGCACGAAGCGCAAGGCCGGTGTCCAGCTGAGGAGCAGGGTCAGGCAGCTCAGGAAGGTGACTATCCGACTCGACCACTTAAAGATGTCAGCCGGCGTCCGCACCACCTCAAACGCGAAGAGGATTGCTACTGATGCGAGCACCAACGCCACAAGGATGGTTAACATGATGGACCGGTTGAGCGCCAGAATCACGAAGCGGGTTCCTGAACCGAGGCGGCGCTCGCAGAACGGCCGTGCTGATACGCGACTTCCCTGCCCTCACGAAAAACAGCAATCCCGAATTTGCAGCTTGCGATTCCGGTCGCGACCACTCCTGGAATGGCCGAGCCGAACAGCGCGGCAAGGTAGCGCCCGCCGAATCGCCTACTGCGGTCTATGGATGCGTCGCGGATGATCGGGGGCGAGAAGTACTGCCCGAGCCGGAGGATGCGAAGCTCCGGGCTTAACACATGAAACCCGTCGTGATGCTCGTGCGTCGGACTGGAAATGGTTGCGAGCCTGCCAGCGACATCCATTACCTCGCCCGGGTCGCTGATTGAGCGCAGGCTGAGGATCGGCAGGTCATCTGGCGACGCGCTGAGGATCACGCCGGTGCCAGAGAAGTCAGCGCCAGCGCGCGCGTCGACTTCCATAAGGAACCTGAGAAGAGCGTCGGTCAGTTCAAGGTCGGTCTGGCCCATAAGACCTAAGTGAAGCACCCCGCTTCAAAGCGCAAGGAAGGCCGCGTATGCTCTGCCGCCAGTGACCACGTCAGAAGCATACCGAGCGCAGCGACTACTTATCCTCATTCAGTTCTTGCGCACGCGCCAATCACGACGAAAGGGCGACCAGTCCGACACCGGCGTGAACAGAACGGAGGCAATTGCGCGTTGATGGAGTGCTTTAATCATCCACTACACCCTCGCTTGTTCGCCTCTTGTTCAAAAGCCCAAATAGCCCCATGTTGACTATAAAGGTGGGAACGACATGGCGACAAAGCTGAATCTGCACAAGCTAATGGGTACTGGCGAAGGCTATCTCGACGAGATCGCGGTTGAGGCGCTTGATCGGCGGGCGCTGGCGGTCGCGCGCGAGATGATCCGGGACACGCTGCGGGGTGCCTTTCGGAACTGGAGCCAGTACCTCCTGCGTGAGGATCTGCTGGGCAAGGAACTCGCCGCCACAGATCTGGACCCGCAAGTGCCTCGACCGAAGTTCCGCATCCAGGGTAGCTTCGCCTATCACACGGTGAATGACTGCCAGAACCCGCCGGGGCAGCAGATAGACCAGGACGATGGCGTTTTCCTTCCCCAGTCCTTCGTGCTTGTCGGAAACCGCGTCCGTCCGACCATCGCGTCAGCGGCTTATTTCAAGCTAGTGGAGAAGGCGTTGGCACCATTGTGTCGGCGCGAGGGCTGGACATTAAACCCGGTGCGCAAGGGGTCATGTGTCCGTGTCGAGATCGACCAGCGGCTTCACATCGACCTACCGCTCTACGCCATCAAGGACGACGCGTTTGAACAACTCGTGGAATTTGCGGCTGCGGAAAGTCTCACCAAATCGCTTCAGATGCGAGATTCGATCGACCTCGACGATCGCATCTATCGGACTTTGGCCGAGGCAGAGATCATGCTTGCCCATCGGGACGATGGCTGGATCGAGTCCGACCCGCGCAAACTTGAAGATTGGTTCGAGAATGCTGTTGAACTTCATGGGCCGATCGTGCGGGAGCTGTCGCGCTGCTTTAAGGGCATGCGCGACGCCCGTTTCGATGGCGGGCTGTCGTCGATCTGCATCATGGCGCTTGTCGTGAGCGCGGTGGAAACGATCGAGGATCTTGATCCTGCCCGGCTCGATGTCGCGCTGGCGAAGACGGCGCGGGCGATCGCGCGGCAGGTGGAGCAGCCGGTCGGCAACCCGGCCTTTCCTGACGATATCGACAAGCTGCTCTGCAAAGATTGGACCCCCGACTACCGTCAGCAAGTCCGCGAAATCTTTCTAAACGTCGCTGATCGCATGGACGCAGCGATTGATGGCACCTTCCACAAAGGACTTGCTCTCGGTCACGCGACCGCGGCCTTTGGCGAGCGCGTGCCTGCGAACGAGGATCTGATTGCCATCGGCGGCGCCGTCGCCGCAGTGCGGAGTACGCCGGCGCAGGTCCAGCCCAAGCCCATGGTGCCGCGAACGCAATCAGGGTGAGCGTGGTGATCGCGCAAGCGGTCATCGAGGCGGTCGCAACCGACGGCTTCACCGCGCACCTTACCGCTCGTGGCCTGACCCTGACGGGCGAGGTTCGTGTCAGACACACGCCCGTAGCCCTGAGGCTAGTTTTCGATGACTTGGAGTTCATCGAGCCGCCCCGGGTCTATGTCGAGCAGCCTACGGCGCTCCCGCGCAAGGTGGTGCCGCACTTGGACGACGCGGGCGAACTATGCGTGATCAACCGCGCCTTTCACGTCTTCGATCGCTACAGCGCCCCCGCCCAAACCCGAGGGATAATCGCGCGCGCCGCCGAACTCTTGACTGCTGGCCTGTCTTCGTCTGCCACCGGGGAGATCGCGCGCGAGTTCCCGTCCTATTGGAGCGCATCCCGTTACGACATCGACTCTCTTGCGGACCTTCGACGCGAAACGACGGCCAGCCAAAAGGGCAAGTCGGCCGCGAACAAACCCAAGCTGGCCTTGGTGAAAACGGCGACGCGCCTCTCTTTCGAGGCGCATCAGGACAAGCCGGCGACGCTGGGCGCGTTGCTGGACTGGTCGGCGCATTGGGACTGCGCGCTACCCACGGCTATCGCCAGCGCGTTCGCGACCCAGGATGCGGCAGACCCGGTGGTGGCGATCGAGGCGCCAAACGGGATCGCGATCGCGCGTTTGATGGTGTCGCGCAGCGGGGCAGCCTTTGTACGTTCGCTAGAGCGCTCGAGCGCTTGGTCACGCTGGGTGAATACGGGCGCGGCGCGCGCCACTCCGATCATGCGCCTGCATGGGCGCCGTGCGGACTTAGCGAGCGTGCTCGGCGCGAACGAAGCTCCCTTGGCCGATCAGGCTGTGACGCTGGTGGGCTGCGGCGCGATCGGAGGCTATCTTGCCCGTATGCTCGCGCAATTTGGCGCGGGGCTCGGTCGAGGACGGTTAACGCTCGTCGACGGTGACATCCTCGATGTGTTCAACATTCGTCGTCACGCGCTTGGTGCCTCTGCCATCGGGCGCTTCAAGGTCGAGGCAGTGGCGGAAGCGACGCTGTGCGACCTCCCTGGTCTGAACGTCATCTCCCGGCCCACGCCCGTACAATCTCAGCGGATGATCCTCGAAGCCTCCGATCTCGTTGTCGACGCAACCGGCGAACAGTCAGTTAGCGACTGGCTCAACGCCTGGCATCTCGGCCGCGCCGGCCTCGAGGCGCGGAGGCCTACCCTGCTCCACTGCTGGATTTCCGGTGCCGGAATCGCTGTTCAGAGCTTCATTTCAACCGAGCCAGGCTATGCCTGTTACCGATGTCTGCAGCCTGATCACGGGACTCGCCCGCGCTTCGATCCGCTACGCGAGCTACCGAGTGAGCCGGTCGCGACGTGCGGCGAGCAGCTCATGACGCCCTATGGTCCGGCGGCTCCGGCGGCGGCCGCGGCGTTGGCTGCTCAGCACGCGGTGGACTGGGCGCGGGGTTACCCACATCATCTGCTTCGGACGGTACGCCTGGATTGGGAGCGGTCAGTACGGCGCGATCCGAGCAGCCCGGGCATGGCGGCAAACTGTCCGGCATGCACTTCAGCTTGATGCCAACGGTGGTGATACCGCGCGCGGTTGTGGACCAGATCCGCACGCAACGGCTGCGCTATCTGCCGGCCGAAACGGGTGGGTTCCTTTTGGGCATGCGGCGCGCACGTCACCTGGAGATCACTGGCGCGACTGAGCAGCAAGCGCGGGACGCCGCCACGCCCTACACCTTTGAGCGCCGTGACCCCGCTCACGCCCGCGCCATCGAGGCGGAATGGTATCGCAGCAATGCTCTGATTACCGTCATCGGCGACTGGCACAGCCATCCCTACGGTTCGGGCGACCCGTCTGAGATGGACAAGAAAGCGTGGCGAACGCTGGCGCGTGCGGTCGGTCAGCCCGTTATCGGCTTGATTGACGCAGGAACGGCACTGCCAACCTTGTTCTATACGCGCGAGAAAACCCTGTTTGCATCCTCCCTCAAGCTACATGTGATTGCGGAGGAAAGCGCCGACGTCGCTTATAGTCGCTAAAGCGCCATGGAGAGTCGGCCAGGCGCGGTACCGACATCTTCGTCACTCCGTACCCCGTTGCCCAAACCCGCAGATTGAGACGCGTGTAGCTGCCAAATGCCAGCGCCATGAAAAAGCGTATGGGCACGCGATCTTCCCGCCCGAAACCGACAACCCGTCGACCTCACATGACCCAACGTCAGCTTCCGGGATCGGCGATTGGCGCGGCGAACGGCTGTGATTGAGCGCACTGCCGTCGGATCTTTTGATCGAAGGAGAATGGCGAGTTCCGACAGAAGCGGCCGTTCATGCGTAAGTCCGGCAACGTCGTAGTTTGGTCCCTTACTGCCGAAAATGCTCGCCCGGTATCAGCCCGGCCTTCGCCACGTGCCCGGTCATGCCACGATTCCTAAGCGCTTAGCGGCAGCCGTCACTGCCGCATCGACCTTTCCATCCATCCACGGCGTGCGACCGGTCATGTCGGCGACGCGCTTTAGGCCGGCCTCCTGTGGTGTACCGTTCCGAAACGGTGGCTCGGGCGCATATTCCATGATGAGCTGTACCCGCCTCGCCGCTTCCTCATCCTTGAGGTGCGCAGCCAGTGTCAGGCCGAAGTCGATACCAGCGGTGACGCCGCCTCCTGTCATGCGGTTGCGATCGATCACGACCCTTTTGTTGACATGGCGAGCGCCCATCCTCGGTAGATGGCTCGCGACTTGCCAATGCGAGGTCGCATCATAGCCCTTGAGCAACCCTGCAGCCGCCAGCGCCAGACTGCCGGTGCAGACGCTGGTCACCCATTTCGCGCGCGATCCGCGGTCGGCCAGGAAAGCCATGACCGAGGGATCGTTCATGCAGTCGACCGTGCCCATCCGGCCACCAGGTACGAACAGTACGTCAATGCTGGCCGGCACCTCGCCGAAGATATGTGTCGCCGCGATCGGCAAGCGGACATCGGTCGCAACCGGCGTCTTGTCCTTCCAGACGAGCATGACGTTGCAGCGCAGGATGTTGAACACCGTCAAAGGCCCGATCAGGTCGAGGGCGACCATCTTGGGATGGACCAGCATCACAATCTTAGGCGCATCGTCCGGAATCGCCATCATACCGCGCATGGTCTGCGCTCCCGGACTGGCCGGTGTTTGCGCGCAGGCGGGCAATGCTGCCGCGGCACCGCCGATAGCAGCAAGCGCGAGCATCTGACGCCGATCGAACGGCGCGGTAAGATCGGTCATCGGGTTTCTCCAAGGCGATAGGCGAGGCTGATGGTCGCACGGCGCAGGTTAGCTGCGTAGCAAGTGCCGGCCGTGGGGCAGGCACCGACATATTTTTTGTCGAAGAGGTTCGAGACATTGCCGGCGAGCCGAAAGGCACCGAGGTCGTAGTGGATGGCCGCGTCGAATACGGTCGCTGACGGGACGGCCAACGTGTTCGCGGTGTCGGCCCAGCTTCGCCCGACGTGGCGGACGCCGCCCCCCAGCCCGAACCCCGGCAGGAAGCTCCCCGCCGGCAGGGTGTAGTCGATGAAGGCCGAGGCACTGAACTCGGGGGTCGTGGTCGGGGTCTTGCCAATCGTCGCCGGGAGACCGGACCGGTTCTCGATCCTGAATACTGTTAAGGCAGCCGTGATGTTGAGCGTTGGCACGGGGCGCGCCTGCACCTCGATCTCGCCGCCTCGAGAGCGGACGAGCCCGAGCTGGCTCTGGTTCGTGGGGAAGCCAGCGAGCGGGTTGGACACCAGAATGCCGTCGCGTTCGATCGAGAACAGCGACGCCGAGGCGATCATCGGGAAGCCCTTGGCCTCATATTTAATACCTGCTTCCCAGGACTCGCCTGTCTCAGGACGGTAATATTGACCTGTCGCCGCTTCCGCGCCGATCACCGGCGTGAACGAGGTGGCGTAGCTGACATAGGGAGCGAGCCCGATCGGCGTGACGTAGCTGAGGCCGGCCCGATAGGTCGTCTTGTCTGGCTCACCCCGCGTCACGGTCCCGGCAGGGCTGATGCCGGTAATGCCGATCCAATCGTGTCGCGCCGACAGCAAGGCGACAAGCCCGCCAAATGTAATCCGGTCCTGGACATATACACCGGTTTGATCGAGCTTCTGGCGTGTCGTCGAAGGCGCCCCCAGCGCCGGCAAACCGACGTTATAAGCAGGCGCGAAAATGTCGAGCCGTGGCGCCGTGCCTAACCTTTGCGTGCTGGCCGTCCGCGAAAAGCTGTAGTCGATTCCGGCGGTCACATCATGGGTCAGTGCACCGGTCGCGATCGTCCCCGACAGGTGGTTGTCGATCGTGATGTTGTCGAGCCAAGCGTCCTGCCGCGAGTTGCCGCGATTGAGGTAATAGCGGCCGCCGGTAAGCACAGGATTGCCGGTGAACTGGCCAAACAGCCCGGCATAGGTCAGGTCGATTTCGGCATAGCGGCCGTTTGAGACAAAGCGCAGATTTTCGCCAAGCCTGGTCTCGAAGGTATAGCCCAGCTCATATTGATCGCGGTCGTAGCGATCGACGGACGGATCGCTGACGAACAGGTCGATCGGAATTTTCCGTCCATCCGCCAGCGGCGTGACGAAACCCGCATAGGGCACGAAGCCGGTCGGACGCTGCGAGCGGTCGCGCGCGTAGCTGCCGCGCAACGTCAGCGACGTGTCACTGGCCGGCGTCCACCCGAGCGCAACGGAGCCGTAGGTGCGGTTGTCCTGTGCCAGCTCAACCTGGGTATCGCCGCGCCGGACCAGCGCATTGACCCGGATAGCGAGCGTATCGGAGATTGCGCTGCCCAAATCGGCCGACCCGTAGAGGCTGCCATATTCGTCCGCACCCGCCTCGATATTGGCGATCGTGCGGAGGTTCGGCGCCTTGGAGACGATGTTGACGAGGCCGCCCGCACTGCCGCTACCGTAAAGGACCGAGGACGGTCCTTTCAGTACCTCGAGCCGCTCGATCCCTTCTGCGGGCGTCGTCCAGGAAAGGAAGGCGCCAGAGTTGTAGAGGACCAACCCATCCTTAAAGAAATTCGAATTGGCAAAGCCCCGGAGCTGGTAATAGTCGATGCTGGTGGCGCTGCCGAACGCCTGACTGCGAACGCCCGAGGTGTAATTCAGCGCCTCAGCGACCGTGCGTAGGTTCAGTGTGTCGATGAAGTCGCTATCGACGACCGAAATCGCCTGCGGAGTGGAGAGGATCGGCGCATCGGACTTGGTGGCCGACGTCGCATCGGCGACGACGAAGTTGCGGCCGGTTACGACGATTTCGGCTCGGCGCACCGGATCGGATGCCTTGTCGCTGGCAGCGAGCACAGAATCGGCGTGTTGTGCAAAAGCTGGCGGTGCCAGCGCGGTGCCGGCGATCAGTGCCAGCAGAGTGATCGATTTCATTGGTCCTCCAAGGTCTTGACATAGGCTTCATGATCGGCGGCGGTGCCGACGAAGCGCTTCATGCGTGCGAGCCGCTCGGGCGGCAGTTTGGCTTCGGCCGAAGTTAGCTGGTCGGCGATCCACCCCGCATTGAAGTTGGGCACGCCGGCCCGCTTCAGATTGTCGGCGCGGCGGATGGAATCACCGCTGCACAGCAGCAGCATCCAGCCTCCGCCCTGACGCTGGAACAGGGCACGGCCGCCAAACTGGCCTTGCGTCCAGTCGGCCACGGCATGGTCGCCGCTGACGACGATCGGCCCGACGTCGATCGGTGCACGGGGGCTACCGAAGTGCGCTTCGGTCGCCTCTCGCAGCTTGCCCTCGTCCAATACCGTGTTCGGGATGCAGCCGGTCAGGAGCAGCGCCCCGACCAGCCACAGACCTACCCTATGCACGGATCAGTCGCTGAAGCTGCGCGACCGCCTTTTCCACGTCCGCATGGCTGTCCATCGTCTCGACGAACTGACCATTGCGGTCGAACAGCATGATCTGCGCGCTGTGGTCGATCGTGTAGTCGCCGTTCGGCAGCGGCACCCGCTCGACATAGATCGCATAGGCCTTCTCCATGCGCTTCAACTCGGCCGCGTCGCCGGTAAGGCCGATCACCGGCGCGTCGAACATCGACAGGAAGCTGGCGACATCTTCCCGCTTGTCGTGCTCGGGATCGACCGAAACGAACACGACGTTCATCTTGCCTGCGTCGGCGCCAAGCTTCTTGTGCAGCAGCGCCATGCGGTTCATCGTCGTCGGGCAGACGTCCGGACAGCGGGTGAAGCCGAAGAAGATGGCGTAGGGTTTGCCATTGAGCGTTTGATCGGTGACGGTCTGCCCCTTGGTGTCAACCAACTTGAAGGGGCCGCCAGGGCCGGCTTTCGCCGTCGTGCCGGCCTGGCTGTTCCCGGTTTCCGGTTCGCGAGAGCAGCCAGTGACAGCGATCGCAAAGCTTAGCGTCAAAAGCGATGCGAGCGCCGTTCCGCGCACCAGGCCGCGTGTGCGAGGATTAGTCATCAGTAATGCCCCCCATGATCTGCGTTCGGCCCGGGTGCTCCTGCCGCAGCGACGGTGAAGTGGACCTTGAGGGTGCCCGCGCGCGCGAAGCGAAGCGTCGCCGGGATGCGCTCGCCCTCCTTGAGCGGTGCCTTGAGGCCAATCAGCATGATGTGGTTGCCGCCCGGTGCGAGCGAGGCTTCGCCACCCGCTGGCACTTCCAAACCGTTGGGAAGTGGTCGCATCCGCATGATACCGTCCTCCAGCGACATGGTGTGGATCTCGACTTTGGCGGCGCGGGGTGAGCTGGCGGAAACTAGGCGATCCGCCTGTGCACCGCTGTTGAGGATCGTCAGATAGCCGGCGCCCACGCTGGCGCGAGGTGACGTTGCGCGGGTCCACGGATCGGTAGCGATAATAGAACCCTTGCGGGCATCCTGCGCAAATCCAGGAGCGGCGAGTGTGGCGACCAGCGCCAGTGCAATACGATAAGACATAGTATTTTCCTTCGGATCGGTGACGGTGTTCAGCGTTTGAGCGCCGCGGCGTAGCGGTCCGACACCGCCTTCCAGTTCACGACCTGCCACCAGCCATCGAGATAATCGGCGCGGCGATTCTGATATTTGAGGTAGTAGGCGTGCTCCCACACGTCGTTGCCCAGAACAGGCGTGCCCCTGACATCAGCGACGTCCATCAGTGGATTGTCCTGATTGGGTGTAGAGGTGATCGCGAGCGCGCCGTCCGGCTTCACCACCAGCCACACCCAGCCCGAGCCGAAGCGCCTGGTGCCTGCGTCCTTGAAGGCCGTCTTGAATGCCGCAAGCGAGCCGAACTGCTCGTCGATCGCCTTGGACAGCGCCGGGGAGGGCGCGCCGGCAGCAACAGGTGGCGCCATCGTCTTCCAGAAGAGGCTGTGGTTCCAGTGCCCCCCGGCATTGTTGCGGACGGCGGCGGGCAGCGTACCGGCGCGTGCCACCAGCGCCTCCAGTGACTGCCCCTTCAACGCCGGATCGGCGACAACAGCTTTGTTGAGTGCGTCGACGTAAGCCTGATGGTGCTTGTCGTGATGGATCGTCATGGTCTGCGCATCGATCGCAGGATCAAGCGAGCCGACGGCGTAGGGCAGTGCGGGCAGCGCAAACGGCGCGCCCTGGGGAGCGACTTGCGCGTAGATGGAGGTCGGTGCGCACAAGGCGACCGCACTGAGCAATATGCAGCGGAACATCGGATTTCCTTTTGATGAAGACGTCGCAGGCGAGACCGACGGCCCGGTCGGGCATCGCAATCGCGTCCGCGACATGTCTGCCGGCACGCCCGGGCATGGCCCGAGCGCGCGGCGACGTCGCCAGGCATCCGGTCAACCCGGATGCTGGTCTGGTGTCAGATCAAAGGAAGCGGCGGGCCACGCAGCGGTGGTCTGAGATACGCCCTCGTAGGTACAAACGTCTGGGGCGTCGCGCGCAGGGCCAGCGCTGCCACAATAGCAAGCGCCGCAACAAGCAGCACAGGATCGGCACCCTTGAGCACCTGAGCCGATAGCGCCGAGAAGGCGCAGGGCATCTCTGCTTTCCCGTGCTCCTTCGACTTGCCCTCGCCTGGCATCGCATGATCCATGGGTATGTCCATCATCATGGAAGCCTGTTGCCCGGCCACGCCGGAGCAGATCGTTATGGCAATCCGGCTGTGAACGCTGGACACCATGTAGCCGGTCGGGATCAGTAGACGCAGCATCAGCGCCGCGACGCAGATCAGCGCAGCGATGTGGCTATGGGCCAGGAAGAAGCGCCGAACGGATTGCACATCTATCCACTAGGGCAGCGGCTCAGGTGTGTCACTTGGACATTTGGCCTCACCTTGGTTTGGTGTCACTACCGCCGTGCCAAGTGCGAGCATCACGCCCCTAACTATGTCGCTGGTCGCTCCCGAGATGCAATGCTGCTTTGTCAACGATGACGCCTCAACGAGGCCACCGGCAGCTTCCAAATTTGCGTTACACATCATCATAAGCTGATCCTGGACGGCTCGTTCTGCGGAAGAGGCAAAGCTGCCCGTTGAATACGCGTTGCTCGAAGGCGATGCAGTACTCGGCCGCATCGTAGAAGCGAGCGGCGGTACACCTTGGTAGACCTGGGGCTACCCGATCGATCGGTCCGACCTGGAAGACCATCGCTTCCGTCGGGCCGGGCGATGCGTGTGCTACGCGGCAGTGATGAGCAGGGTTGACGTTGCAGACGCGAGCAGGCGTTTATCGCTATCGAACAGCTTGGCTTCGGTAAAAGCTACCCGTTTGCCCATAGACAGTACGGTGCCCTCGGCCCGTACCACTCCGGTTTCGCCCGTCATCGCGCGATGATAGGCTACCTTCAATTCAAGGGTCGTCATTGATTGCCCTGACGCTAGCTTCGACATCGTTGCAATACCGCAAGCTGAATCGAGAAGCGTGGCCGCGTAACCGCCGTGCACGGTGCCCATCGGATTGTAAGTCTCGGCTCCTGGCTTGCCTTCGAAGACCGCTCGGCCGTCATCAACCTCGACCAACGAGAAGTTGAGGGTTCTTCCGATGGGCGGCTGAGAATCCTGTACCATCATTTGCCGTAATTGTTCGATACCGGTCATGCCGCTTCCTCCAGGCCGTACTGCGAAATTAGCGAAGAGCGAGCGTTTGCAAGTATTGCATCCGACGCCGATCCTGTTGTCGCCCGGGCGAGGACAACGGCGCCCACCATCTGCGACATGATCGCCGACGCCCGAATTTCTGGAGACGCTAGACCCAATTCTGCAACCGACGCCGTCAACCGCTCCGTGAGCATCATGAGGCCTGCTTCGAAGCGATCACGCGCAGAATCGGCGCAACGCGCGAAGTCTCCGGATAACGCCGGCAGCGGGCAGCCGCGATCCCGAGCATCGCGATGGGCCCTTGAGAGATACCAGTCGATATATTCAAGCAACGTCGCACGCCCGACGCCTTTGCGTTCGACCTGGTGCGAACGCTCTAGCGCGTCTTCGAACATCGCGTCGACCGCCTCTATCACCAACGCATTCTTCGAGGCGAAGTGGCTGTAGAACCCACCTTGAGTGAGACCCACTTGGGCCATCACCTTTGCCACCGCGACATTGGCAGGGCCTACATCGCGTATCTGTCGGCTTGCCTCGCGCAACACTTTTGCGTGGGTTTCCGCCTTGTGCCCGATAGCATATCGCACTTGCCGATCTCCTTTATATGATACATGTAATGTAATGGATTTATGAAGCAAGCGGCACGGGTTGGTCATTGCGGGCGCAACGTCTGAAGCTTCGGAAGGGAACCGATCATGGCACCGTACAGAATGCAATTCACGGCGAGCGCTGATGACATCGACGAGCTTGGTCATGTGAACAACGCTGTTTGGGTACAGTGGATACAGTTGATCGGCGCAGCGCACTGGAAAGCGGTGGCATCGGTTGAACATGTGAAGGCATATGCCTGGGTCGTGACGCGTCATGAGATTGAATATCGCGGCAACGTAGCCCTTGGAGATGGCGTCGTCGGGGAAACTTGGGTTGGCTCACCTCCGACAGGTGCGCGCTTCGACCGGATCGTCCGGTTCATTGGTAGTGACGGCCGGGTTAAAGTCGAAGCTAGGACGACCTTGGCTATGATCGACGTATTGAGCGGACGCCTGCGTCGGGTGCCTGCAGTCGTTGCGGCCCCTTTTATCGAACCTTCTTAAAAAGGTTTCACAACTGCCAGAATGGCTATCGCCACGACGCAGACGCCGACAGCGATCGGTGTATAGCAGTCGGTGATTTTTGCCTTGGCGGATCGATCCATCAAGAAACGCCGTAGTCGGCCAGATTGAACACCGTGCAAACCACTCAGCATGACGACGAGCATGAGCTTGATTATCAGCCACCCGCTGGGGAAAAATTCGCCCTTTATCGCAAGCAGGACTCCGAAGAGCCACGTCGCCAACAACGCCGGTGTGGTCACGCGGCGATCCCAGATCTCGATCGCCTTGTGTAGATGATTTGTGCCTGACCAGAGACTTGCCGTCGCAAGGCTTTGTACGAAGAGGCCGCCAACGAAAATCAGTACCGAGGCAACATGCGCTCCCTTCAGCCAAAGATAGAGCATCAGTAGCTGCCAGCCTTCATTGCTCGCTCCTTACCCATCAGCCAGCGCTCGTTTATGAAACTGGCGAAAGGGATTAGCGCGCCGACGGCCAGTCTTGCGATTTCGCGCGGCATCCATCCTCCGCCCGACACTGCTGCCATGACCGCCCACGCGTAGGCAATAAATGCGACACCGTGGATCGGCCCCATGAGCCGTACACCGATCGAAATACCCAGCAGATGTTTCAACGGCACTGCCACGAAAATGAGGCAGACGAGGGTCGCTCCCTCGATCAGCGCCATGAGTCGCAGCCGGCGTAACGCGGGCAGATCATGCGATGGCGGGCTCATGCGATGCCCCCGGCAGAAACCGACGTAGCAGATCCCTCTGCCCCTCGCGCATCCGGCAGATTGCGCTCGATGAGCGCATCCATCGCGTGGCGCGCGTGTGCGTCAGCGTGATCCGAATTCAGGAAGCGGGTGGAGACATGATGGCCGAGATAGTTGGCGCACATTTCCCATACAAACTGATCGACATCAGTGTCGCTCGAGAGATGTCCCAGCGATTTTGCTTCCTGTACGATCCTTCCGAGTTGGTCACGCCACTGTCGTTCCATCGACGAGGAATGATCGCGAACGAAGCCTTCGACATCATCGAATTCGAACAGCGCACTTGCGACCGGGCAACCACCGGCAAGTCCGGCGCGCCGCCACCAACCCCACCAATGTTCCATAATGGATCGGACACGCCTTAGGCCCTCGGGCGCTTGCATGGCAGGCTCGAGTATCACGAGGCGCGCGCGTTCCGATACGGAATCGAGAAGGTCGATCTGTAGCTGCTCTTTCGATTTGAAATGGGCGTACAGACCGCTTTTTGACATGCCGGATGCCGTGGCGAGCTGCCCAAGGGTGACACCTGACACGCCATGCACGCTCATCAGGTCGATACCAATCTGCAAAAGCCGCTGTTTCGAATTTATACCTTTCATATGGCATACACTACGACCGATCGTGCTTTTCTACAACCTCTAAATGCTCCAGCACTCAGAGGTTGGACGTGACCCATAGCCACCACCGCACTCGCCGGCATGTTAATTCAGGATGTTGCCGCCGAGCCTCGACCAGGTGTAGTAGCAGGAATAGCACGACCGGTCGGTCGATTCGCTATAATATGAAAGGACGTATGATGGAAAACCTCGCGGAGGCCAAACGCCCCCAAATCGCGATGCTGCTTTACGATGGCGCGACCACCCTCGATTTCGTGGGTCCCCATCAGGCGTGGTCGATGTTCGCTGATGTGTTTCTGGTCTCGAAAGACGGCAATCCGATCACGACGGACAGTGCGATGGTGGTACACGCGACACACTCCTTCGCGACCTGTCCGGAATCGCTGGATGTATTCTTTGTGCCCGGCGGCATGGCGACATTCGACCTTATGCTCGATACCGAAACGATCGATTTCGTGCGGTCGCGCGGAGAGAACGCAAATTATGTGACGTCAGTCTGCAATGGCGCGATCGTCCTCGGTGCAGCGGGCCTCCTAGATGGCTACCGCGCTGCGACCCACTGGGCGACGTATGAAATGTTGAAACTGACAGGGACTGTCGAGCCCGCCGCTGACCGCGTGGTGATTGATCGCAATCGCCTGACCGGGGGCGGCGTGACGGCTGGTCTGGATTTTGGCCTAACCGTTCTTTCGCAGCTCTTAGGCGAGCAGGTCGCCAAGAATGCTCAGCTCATTCTTGAATATAATCCAGCACCACCCTTCAACGCCGGCCACCCGAGCGTCGCTGATGATGAGACGATCTCGCAGGTCAAAGCCTTTCTCGGCGACATGAACGACCACGGGATGGAGCAAGCCCGACAGGTCCAAAAGCGCCGCGCGCTCGCCGCCTGAAGTCTGGTTAGTCGATAATACAGGAACATAAGATATGAGCTTCGATGGTCGCTGGCGTGTCGAAATACCGACACCGTTGGGTAGGCAGGATGTGCTCCTCGATATCCAGGATCATGACGGACAAGTGTCCGGGACCGCGACGCAAGGCGCCGAGACGGTCCCCTTCATCGATCCAGTTATGGTCGGCGACCAGCTTCAATGGTCGCAGCAAATTACGCAGCCAATGAAAATGAAGATCAAATTCGAAATTGTACGGGACGGCGACACACTAACCGGGAAGGCAAAGCCCGGATACCTGCCGAGCATCACCATATCTGGCACACGCTCAAGTTAAGGGAGCCGCCGTAAATGTCGGAAATCAGAACGAGCCGATGGCCCTTGCTGGCCATGACGCCACAAATGACCGGTCAGCCTTCCTTGCAGGTGGGGATGCTTGCATTTCCGGGTCTAACGCTCTTGGATCTTGTCGGTCCACTCACGGCTTTGCACGGCCCGATGCAAACCCATCTCGTTTGGAAGACCAAGGGGATGGTGCAGTCTGACACGGGCATCAACATCGAAACGACCATGTCTTTCGACGAGGCGCCGGACGCTTTCGACATCTTGTTCGTGCCAGGCGGGCCGGGTCAGATCGATCTGTTCAACGACCGCGAAGTCATGGCCTTCCTGGCGCATCATGGCTCGAAGGCGAAATGGGTCACAGCGGTCTGCACGGGATCAATGGTGTTGGGTGCCGCCGGCCTCCTCAACGGCTATCGTGCCACTACGCACTGGGCCGGGCTGGATATGCTCGAAACATTTGGTGCCGAGCCCGTTACGGAGCGCGTCGTTATCGACCGAAACAGGATCACTGGTGGCGGTGTCACCGCAGGCATCGATTTTGGCCTGACACTGCTCAACACGGTCTACGGTGAGCATGTCGCCAAAACGACACAACTTTTGATGGAATACGATCCCGCACCCCCTTTTGACTCAGGGCATCCCGACCGCGCAGATGATGATTCCATCACGGCCTCCTTCGACGTGCTGGCACCCGTCTCGGAACTCACAATGGCAGCCATGATGTCTCGATCGAAAGAGGCGTGATGGCCAAATCCATCTCGTCACCCTGATGCAGCCACTGCCTCGCTAGGCTGCTCTGCTTCAGCACGTCCACGCATTCTACCAGATGACGGAGAGATTTTTACGAGGACCTAGTCCCGGTTCGGCAACTGATACGGCCCAAGATTAAACTCGTGAGAGGTTTGCGATGTGGCGCGCCTCGGCAGCCCTCGTGCCTTTCGGATGAAGGGCGAAAGACGGTGAAGTCGACGAACGTCCATTTCGGGTTGGCCGACTGCACGGCGACGATCGATGCGGTGTTGCGCGCGCTTGCAGCCGCTGCGACCGAGGCCGAACTGGCGAGGTTGATGGATGCCATCACGAACGAACTTGGCTTTCGTCACTATGCGCTGATCCATCATGACGACCTTCGCGGCGATCCGGCGCAGCGAGTGAAGTTACTTGATTATCCGGCCTCGGCCGAAGAGCGGATCATCGGCCATGGAACCTGGCGTCGTGATCCCGTGATCCGTGCCTGCCATTTCCGCCAGCAGGCATTTCTTTGGTCCGAGCTACCTGAGATCATCATAATCGATCGCCGCGACCAGGCTGCCCTTGAAAGTGGCGCGGCGTCGGGCCTGAACGAAGGCATCACCATCCCATTTCATCTTCTCGGCGAATGCGCCGGTTCCTGTACATTTGCGGGGACGAAGCAGCCCGAGCGCATCGGCCGTATACTTGGCATGGCGCAGATGATTGGCATTTTCGCGTTCCAGGCCGCCCGGCGTTTGTCGGCCGTTGGCAGCGACGGTCCGGCACCGGTCCCGAAACTGCATCCGCGTCCCCGCGACTGCGTGGCACTCGCCGGCCAAGGCATGTCCAACAAAGAGATTGCCCGTGCCCTCGCGCTGAGTCCCCGTACCGTCGACGGCTACATGACAGAAGCGCGCTCGCTATTCGATGTGCATGGCCGAACCGAGCTTGTCGCCAGCGCGCTTCTAGCGGGAGAGATCGGCCTGCACGAACTGGCTCGGCGTCAACCCGAGTAATTGCTCGGCCTGTTTCGACGGCGGCTTGCTGCTCTCCTGGTGGGGTCATTCACCGGGAGCATCTCCATGATTCACATCGTCGAAAACCATCTGCAGGCGGGTAATCGCCACCTCCTCGAAACCATGTTTGCTGACCGCAAGCGGCTCTTCGTCGATCTATATGGCTGGGACGTGCCGGTGGTGGAGGGCCGTTTAGAAATCGACCAGTTCGATACCAGTGAAACCGTCTATATAATGTCTGGCGATGCAGATGGCGCGCACGAAGCCTCGATCCGCCTGATGCCGAGTACGCGGCCCCATATGCTGGCCGACCTGTTCCCCCATCTCTGTCCCGGAGGCGTTCCCGTGGGGCCGACAATCTGGGAAAGCACCCGCCTTTGCCTGCCCCAGCGTCATGGAGCTGCCCGTCGCCGTGAACTTCGCAATATTCTCATCTCGGCCATGGTCGATTTCGCCCTCGCACGTGGGATCGATTGCCTGACCGGCATTCTTCCCGACGCTTTCCGTAGGGAAGTTCTCGCGATGGGTTGGGCGGCCGAGCCGCTAGGGCCTGCGGTACGCGTGGACAGCGGCCTGGTCGGCGCCTTCGCTGCCCATGTGCGTTCGGACACGCCCGACCGGTTACGCTGGTCGGGTACTTATGTGGGCACGGCCCAGGCGGTGGCGGCATGAGCGCGCTTGTGGATCGCGAGGCCGCATTGCTCGCCCGCGAAGGCTATTGCGTCATCGAGCGGGCGATCGATCCGGCGCTGATCGCGGGGATCAACGCCGATCTTGACCAGTGCTTCGCGGCAACGCCGTTGTGCCAGGGAGATTTCTACGGACCGCGCACCAGGCGGTTCGGGGCGTTGCTGGCACGGTCGCCGCTCGTGGCCAGGCTCGCAATGGACGCGAACATACTTGCCATCGTCGAGCAGATGTTGCTGCCATGGGGCGAACGCATCGCCCTCAATCTCACCCAGGCAATCGAGATTCACCCTGGGGCGCTGCCGCAACTGCCGCACCGGGACCAGGATATGTGGGCCGGTCCCAAGGGCACGCTCGAATATCTCGTCAATGTCATGTGGCCACTCGACGCATTCACCCGCGAGAATGGAGGAACCCGCCTTTGGCCGGGAAGCCATGTCGATCCCGACGCCATCGAGATGGACGAGGCCAATGCGATCGTGCCGATGGTGAAGCCGGGCGATGCACTCATTTTCCTCGGTTCGACGTTGCATGGCGGTGGTGGCAACCGCGCCCAAACACCGCGCCGCGGCATCGTGATCAGCTACTGCCTTGGCTGGCTCAAGCCGTTCGAGCTGCAATGGCTCGTCTATCCGCCCGTCATAGCGCGCCGATTCTCGCCGGACCTTGCTGCGCTCGTCGGCTATGCCCAGCATCGACCTAACCTTGGCAACGTCGAAGGTCAGTGCCCTTCAATCCTGTTGCGGAACGACGTCGCACCGCACTTGCCTGCAATCGACGCATTACGTCCCGACCAGGCCGATGCCGCAGCCGAGTTCGTTCGGAGGCAACTTGGGGAATTGGGCTGAGGCGCTGTGAGGCGGGCGACGTGCGATGCCGTCGGCCCCGCCTCGCGGTTGGCCGAGCGATGCTCCCTATCGCTATCTCGACGGGGCGTCACCGGCCGAGATCGCTTGGGAATGGCTGCGCCGCGACCCGGATTATCGCTCCCTGACCCCGGCCTTTATCGACCAGATGGATGGTGACCTGCGAATTGCACTCGCCGCAAGTGCCGCCGTTCGGGAGCGCTGGGGTTGCCTCAATGCGCCTTCGCCAGGCGCGACCTGGGCGGAAAGACCGGTCCTGTGGTCGTCGTCGATCGACCCGGCCGTCCTCGCGGTCATGGCGGTCCCGGGTAATGACGGCCATGAAAGCGCGTTCGATCTTCAACGATGGCGCGCCATGGCAACGCTCGTAATGTCACCCCACGCAGAGCATCTCCTCTTGCGGGACGCCGGATCGTCCGTTCGGCTCGACGTGATTTCCGGGACCCTCAGGAACGGCCCGGTCATGCTGTTCCTCGACCTTGCGAGATTTGGGTTGATGGAACCGAGGATGGCTGCGCTACGTCGATTTCAATATCTATGCCGGACGGGCCAGTTCCCGCCCGTGAACGGACCGCCGACGCAGCAATCCCGCCGCATAATCCTGGCCTTGCGGGCGCATGATGCGATAATGCAGGGTGCGAGCATTCGCGACATCGGCATCATGGTGCATGGAGACGAGCGCGTGCGCGTCGAATGGCCGGGATCGGGCGATGCACTCAAGTCACAGGCGCGACGATTGATCGGGCTGGCGCGTGAGATGGCTGCCGGAGGTTATCGGAGGCTGTTGGGGTAAACCGAGACCTTATTCAGCACGAGTTTTGTCGACGTTAGCGCCGACGGCGAATGAGGTCGCATGGGTCAACACTCAATGCCACAGCCAACTTTTCGAGCACGGTAATGCTTGCCGAAACTCTCGCACGCTCGATAGAGCCGACATAGCGCGAACTGAGCCCGGTCCGATCCGCAAGCTCCTCCTGCGTGATGTCTCTTTCTTGCCTAAGCAGGCGAAGATTCACAGCCAAGACGTCCTTTATTTCCATCAAAACGATGGTCAGCGGACCGGAACGATCCTTCTAGGAACGATCGTTCCTATTCGTTATACTCTGCCTATCGGAGACTGAATGCATGACGTCGCAAATTCCTCTGGAGCGATCAGCGCCGGGTGGTTCAGCCACGAAATATGACCGCGCTCATCTCGCGCTCTATGCTGCTCTGCTCGACGCTGACGCCGCCGGGGTAGGTTGGGCAGAAGCGGCAGCCACGCTGCTAAATCTGGATCCGAACCACAAAGATAGCGAGCGTTGCTGGCAGTCACATCTCGACCGGGCACGTTGGATCACTGGCCCAGGTCTCGCGGAAGCGGTGGAGAGGTTTGGGCATCCGGACGCCTGATAGAAGCCATTTTCATAGTCTTTTGACTATGAACTTCTGCGCCTCGCGCTGACGCGCGATCGCGCTCTACGGCTCGTTGCACTTCGCCGCCGAGCCCCGGCTTCACGCGGGTCTCGGCCTTGCGGTGACGATCGCATGGCGTTCACGTGGACGCCGCTTGCGCGGCGGCGTCGGTTGATTGGCCACTCCCTGACGGCGGGTTCGGTCGGCGCTCCCTTCTAGGCCCGTCGTGGCTGCCGCCAACCCTCGGGCTTCGCCCGGGGTGCTCCACTGGCGTTTCGCCCTTCGGTGTCGGCCTCCACTTGTGCCGGGCCTGGCGGTCGCATTTCGCCGCCCACCCCCGCCTTTCGGGGGAGGCCTTATGGTTTTTTGGGGCGGTGTGGAGACAGACCATGCCGAGACAATCCAGCCGCCGTGCCCGCCGCGAGGGAGCGAAGGGAGACAGCGCGGAGCCGCGCGCCAATCTCTATGACGAGGTGACCAGCCGGATCATAAGCCAGCTTGAGGTGGGCCGCGTGCCTTGGGTCCAGCCTTGGGGGGGGAGCGGGGCAAGCGGGCCGGGCCTGCCGCGCAATGCGCTGACGGCGCGGCCCTATTCTGGCGTCAATGTGCTGATCCTGTGGGGCGCGGTCATCGAGCATGGCTGGCCCTCGCAAAGCTGGCTGACTTTCCGGCAGGCGCAGGAAGCAGGCGGATGCGTTGCCAAGGGCGCGCACGGCGTGACCGTCGTCTATGCTGACCGCTTCACCCCCGAGGCGGAGAAGGAACGCGCGGCGCGCGATGGCGGCGACGCCAAGGCCGTGCCCTTCCTGAAACGCTTTACCGTTTTCAATGTCGCGCAGTGCGAGGGCCTGCGCCCCGGCCTCGCATCCGATCCCGCGCCACTTCCCGAACGCGAGATCGTGCCGGTCGCCGAGGAAGTAATCGCCGCATCCGGCGTGGATTTCAGGATTGGCGGTGACCGGGCCTTCTACGTCCCGTCCCATGATTTCGTTCAGGTGCCCCCGCAGCCCGCCTTCTTCGAGCAGGTAAACTATTACCGCACTTGCCTTCACGAACTGACCCACGCCACCGGTCACGCCAAGCGGCTAGGCCGCGACTTGCGCAATGCCTTTGGCAGCAAGGACTATGCGCGCGAGGAACTTGTCGCGGAAATGGGATCGGCCTTCCTGTGCGCCGCGCTCGGCATTGAGCCGACCGTGCGCCACGCCGACTATATCGGGTCATGGCTTGAGGTGCTGCGCGAAGACACCCGCGCCATCTTCCGCGCCGCGAGCGCCGCAACCAAGGCCGCAGAATGGCTGCTGACCCGTCACCGCGAAGCCCAAGAGGCCCGCATGAACGGGAGAATCGCGGCATGATCCTGCTGCCCCCCGACATTCGTTTTGCGCTGCGCGCCAACGCCATCAATCACCGCGCGGCACAGCGAGACGGCAAATCGGAACCCGATCCGGTGCCGATGCTCAAGCTGTTCAACCCGCTCGGTCCCGCCACATGGCTGGCAACCGAATTGGCCGAGGATGGCGATGCCTTGTTCGGGCTAGCCGACCTGGGCTTCGGATGTCCCGAGCTGGGCTATTTCAGCCTGTCCGAGATCGCGTCCGTGCGCCTGCCGTTCGGGCTGGGGATCGAGCGCGATCTAGGGTTCGAGACAGCGCACCGGCTGTCGGTCTGGGCCGACACCGCGCGCCGATGCGGGTCCATCCTCGACGCTCAAGCCGAATTCCGTCGCGCCGCCAGCGGCCCGGCAACCGAGCTTCCGCCGCCCTCGATCGATTGAGGGGCGGATGACGCAGGCGGCCGTTTGCCGCCGATCAAAACCGGTCCGCCCTCCCGGAGAGAACGACGGACCGGCACTCACAAGGAGTAGCGCCATGACACTCGTTTTTATCGCCCAAGACAAGCTCTCGGTCAGCAAGACCAACATGCGCTATGGCCGCAAGGCCCCCGATGTGTCCGACATCCTGCCGACCGTCCGCAAGCGCGGGATCATCCAGACCCTGCTGGTCCGTCCCAATTGTCAGGAGGGGCATTTCGAGATCGTCGCGGGGGCGCGGCGCTATCATGCCGCGCTGATCGTGGCTGCGGAAACCGGCGAAGCCGAGCCGCTGCCGTGCCGTGTCCTCGCCGAAATCGACGATGCCGCCGCCGTTGAAGCGTCCATGATCGAAAATCTGGCGCGGCTCGATGCCGACGAGGTGACGCAGTGGAACACCTTCACCCGGCTGGTGAAGGAAGGCCGAGAAGTGGACGACATCGCCGCGACCTTTGGGCTTCCAGACCTGATGATCCGGCGAATCCTCGCGCTCGGCAATCTGCTGCCGCGCATCCGCGACCTTTACCGCGCCGAGAAGATCGACCGCGCCACCGTCCGCCACCTGACCCTCGCCAGCAAGAGCCAGCAAAAGGCTTGGCTGGCGCTCTACGACGATCCCGACACCTATGTGCCGACCGGCCACCAATTAAAGGCGTGGCTGTTCGGCGGGCAGTCGATCCCCTCGCGTTTCGCGCTGTTCAGCCTCGACGACTTCAAGGGTGCGACCATCGCCGATCTGTTCGGCGACGACCGCTATTTTGCCGATGCTGACAGCTTCTGGGATGCGCAGAATGCCGCCATCGATGCCGCCAAGGATGCCTATCTTGAGCAGGGCTGGAGCGATGTAGTGATCGTGCCGCCGTCCGACCATTTCCATTCTTGGGAGTTCGAAAAGGCGGCCAAGCGCAAGGGCGGACGGGTATATATCGACGTGCGGTCGAGCGGCGAAGTCACGTTCCACGAGGGCTATGTGAGCCGCAAGGAAGCCCACAAAGCCGAGCGCGGCGAGACAACCGGCACGACCAAGCCGCAGCGCCCGGAACTGACTTCGACCTTGCAGACCTATATCGATCTGCATCGTCATGCCGCCGTCCGCGCCGGGCTGCTTGCCCATCCGGGCGTCGCGCTCCGGTTGATGGTCGCCCATGCCATCGTCGGTTCGCATCTGTGGACCGTGCGGCCCGAACCGCAATCCACCCGCAATGACGAGGTGCGCGAAAGCGTCGAGACCGCGCGCGGCGAAGCGGTGTTTGACGAGCGCCGCCGCGCGATCCTCGACATGCTGGGCTTTTCGGCAGAGGAACCGACCGTCACCGGCGGCAACGGTGACGACTATGGCGTGACCGGCGTTTTCCTGCGCCTGATCGAACTCCCGGACCCCGCCATTATGGAGGTGGTCGCGGTCGTGATCGGCGAGACGCTGGCCGCTGGCGGTGCCGCCGTCGAGGTGGTGGGCACCGAGATCGGCATCGACATGGCCGATTGGTGGCAGGCTGACGACGCGTTGTTCGGTCTGATCCGCGACCGCGAAGTGTTGGGACGGATGGTCGCGGAGGTTGCGGGCGAGACGATCGCCACCGCGAATGCGGGCGAGAAGTCCAAGACGTTGAAGCGGATCATCACCGACCATTTGGCGGGCAATGACGGGCGCGAGCAGGTCGAGCGCTGGGTGCCCCGGTGGATGGCCTTCCCGCCGAACGCCTACACCGCACGGGGCGGTGTCGCGACCGTCGCGGCCCACGCGAAGATCATGGCCGCGCGCGATCAGGCGGCGCAGTCGGACCCCGAGGAAACGGATGTGCCGTTCGCCGAGGCGGCTTAATGGGATGCGGGCGGGCTTCGGCCCGCCCGCTATTCGCCCCTAGAAAAATCGCGCCGCGCGCCTCCGCCGTTCCGGCGTCGGCGCGCGGTTTTCATGGCGCCGAGGAAAGCTGACCAAGCCCTGTCGGCAAGAACCATTCCCGCCAGATATCCTCATAGGTTTTCGGCAACAGCGCCAGGAGTCTCCATAGCTCGAACACGTCCTGCTTCTCGAGATTCTTCCTGAAAGCATCAGGATCGAAGCCATCGGGCACGTCTGCAGGCACTTTGAAATAGCCTGGCTGCCCCGTCTCCAGAAAGCGCCGCAGCCCCGCCGCGTGGTACCGGATGGGCGCGCACATCTCGGTGTCGTCCCAGAAATCATACTGCACAATCCGCTCGCCGAAATATCGCGCGAGCGTCCGCCAATCGCCATTGTCCGGCCATTGCAGCTCGGAATATTGAAACGCAAACCGCTGAAACGCGGCGAGCAGCTTGGCACGCTTGGCGTACCAGCGCAGCCCGACCATCCCTACGTCTGAGCCGATCTCTGTCCACAGCGGAACGTGGATCATGCGTGATCCGGCGGCCCGATAATCATCGTGTCGCGGGATCAATATCTTGTCGATATAGTCGTTCAGGCACACGAAAGAGCAGCGCTGGCGCGCCAGATCGGCGATCACCAGCAGCACCGGCACACCGATCCCCATCCGCTCGATCGTGACCAATTCCGACATTTCGAGCTGGAACCGATAGGTCTCGATCTCGGCGATCTTATCGGTCAGGTCGAGCGTCTCGCGAGCCTTCTCGACATTGCCCCGGCTGTAGATTTCGAGCGCGTGGACGCTCGGTTCGGCTACGCTCTTGAGCTGCACGAAGACATGTTCGCCCAGCGTTTCGAAGGTTGGCCGGCGCCCATCCGCTGCCTCGGGCTCGAGGGTCTTGAACGTCTCGATCGTGAAATCCAGGCCATAGTCCGGGCGATATTCACGCAGAAGCCAATGGCGCGGGAGCTTCGATTTAAGGAGGGCGATCCCGTCCTGGTCGATGAGATGTTGCTCTGATCGCTGCTTTCCGACTGCCATATTGATGGTGCTACGGAACCGTCTGCTGTGCGGCAATCGGGAATGCGGGGAAGTCCCTTCCACGTGATCGCGCAGGCCGTCCGACCGGGAGGTGTGCAGCGACCTGGCGACGACGTCCGGCCCCCCGAAACCATCGCCTCCAGCTTATTTCCCCGCCCGTGTGCCACGGGCTCCTCGCGGACGCTTCGCTTCAAATAAGCCTGCGGCTCCGGTCCTCCGCTGACGCTCCGGCCGTCCGGTTCGGGTGTCCGATCGCATCGCCTGGCGGTCTGCACGCCCGGGCGGATCGGCCGCTCGCGCGAGCATCTAAGGAGACTTCAAATGCCCGCAATCGGATATGTGCAGAAGCAGCAGGACGGCAGCTACACTGGCCAGCTCAAGATGGCATCGCTGCGCTGCGAACTTCAGATTGCCCCGAATCGCCGCAAGGCAAACGAGGATCAGCCCGACTACATCGTGCGCGCCGGCGACATCGAACTCGGCGCTGGATGGGTCCGGACCGGCGAGGTTTCACAACGCGAATATGTCCGCGTCAGCCTCTCGGCCCCCGAACTTCCGCGTACGATCTGGGCCAACCTGGGTCGCTCTGCCGGTCAGGACGATGACGACGCCTACGCATTGATCTGGAACCCGGCCGACTGACCCTCACGCCCCGCGCCTCACGGCGCGGGGCTCCTTTCAAAGGGGGTGTCGATTTTGACGACCGGCATTTCGACACTCTTCGCCGGGGGCCCCACCCGGCATCTGCGGTGCCTCGATCGCGCAAACCGCGATTCTCGCGACAGGACACCGACCGCATGGATGACAATGATGACATCACGCGCGCGAGCCGCGCCAAACGTGGCTCCCCCTTTCTCAACACCGACCAGGCTGCGGCCTATCTTAAGCTCTCTGTGCGGCAGCTGAAGCGCCTGCGCCGGGCCGGGAAAGGCCCGGTCTTTCGCCGTCACAGCCGCTACGTCCAATATCATATCGATGACCTCGACGCCTGGAGCAGCGAGAACAGCGCCCGGGGGATCGGCGCATGAGCGGACCGCTGTTCGACTGGGGCGACGCACTGCGCGCCGAAAAAATGAAGCGCGCCAAGCTCAATCGCCGGATCGCCACGATCGGCGTGATCGTCGGACTGACGCTGTCTCCGGCGATCTTCCCGCCGGTCCCCCGGCTCGTCTGGAACGCCAGCGCGAGCGCACCGATCGGACTCTATTCCGTGTCACCCAGCGCCCCGGTCGATCCCGGCGAGATGGTGATCGCACGGGTGCCGCAACCCTGGCGTGACCTTGCTGCGCGCCGCCACTATCTTCCCGCCAACGTGCCGCTGGTGAAGCGCGTCGCCGCCGCCGCCGGTGACGAAGTCTGCGCCCTCGGGCAGGAAATTTTCCTCAACGGGCGCTGGATCGCCGAGCGCCGCATGGCCGATGCCAAGGGCCGGCCGATGCCGGTGTGGTCGGGGTGCGTGCGCCTGCGTGGCCGCCAGCTCTTCCTGTTGATGGATAATGCTGTATCGTTTGACGGGCGCTATTTCGGACCCACAGGCGGCGCAGACATTATTGGAAAGGCGCGGCTGTTGTGGGCGCGCTGAGGACCAGCTTCGTCGCAGCCTGCCTGGTCTTGGCCGCGCCCACCCACGCAGAGAGCGTCGTCGACTGGCGCGCTTTTATCAATGAAGCGTCCGCGCGATTTGACGTTCCGTCAGCTTGGATCGAGCAGGTGATGCGGGCCGAAAGCAACGGTCAGACGACCCTCCGAGGTCGCGCGATCAGGTCTTCGGCAGGGGCAATAGGGCTGATGCAGTTGATGCCCGCAACCTGGGCTGACATGCGCGCGCGGCTTGGCCTCGGGTTCAATCCCGACGATCCGCGCGACAATATCCTCGCCGGCACATTCTACCTCCGCCTGATGTATGAGCGGTTCGGCTTTCCGGGGCTGTTCGGTGCCTACAATGCCGGTCCTGGACGCTACTCCGAGCACCTTGCCGGTCGCCGTTCGCTCCCCGGTGAAACCGTCGACTATCTCGCCAAGGTCTCGCCGTCCGCGTCCACGCCGGTGGCGATTGCCAGCACCCAGACGCCGCCGCCCTCGCTGTTCGCCGTGCGCAACGATGCGCGGCAGACGGACGTGGAGCAGCCGGACTCTGCACCGTCGTCGTCGCTGTTCGTCTCACTGTCGCAGGGGAAGTGAGGCGATGTTGCGCGTCATCGAGAGGGAAGAAGCTCGTCTCGATAGACCAAGCATGACGGCTGGCGGAGCGCCTATCAAGGCCCGCGGGTGCCCCCCAATTTTCTTCGAAAATCGGTTCCCCCCACGTCCGCTACGCGGCGCTCCGCTTCGCTACGCGGCCCTGACAGCCGCTCCGCCACCCGTCCCTCGGACGCCGTTCTCGATGATGAGGACGCATGCGTTGGAGGACATCATGAGCATGTATGAGAGCATCGGAACGGCGTCGGATCGCGTGATGGAAGCGCTGGTCGCTGGGCTGGAACTGGAGTTCGGACGCGGCGCCGGCGAAGCTCTGGCGCATCGGTTTCTGGAGGCTGAGGAGATAGATTTTCGCTGGGATGCGCGGGTCGAGGAGCGCTGGATCGGGGCTTACGAAAGCGCCGACGATGAGGATTTCGAACTCGATCGGATAGCGATTTGCGGGCGGCTCGACGGCAAGTGGTTCAGCGCCACTATGCTCGTGGATGGCGATGGCAAGGCGCACGGGATGATGGGGTGTCGGCACTTTCGGTCGCTGGTCAGGGCACGGGATGCAATGCTCCATGCGCACTGATCGCAGCGCATTTCACGGGGAGAGGCGGCGTCGGAAGGCGCTCGTCTCTCCCCCTTTTTTGAGCCGTGAAGGTGGGAGGGAAGGAAGAAAGGGGAAACAAGATAAAGGCAGTGTCTCGCGACACTGCTTAAGTGATTGTCTGCACATTCTTTTTCTACGAGACAAGGGAAGCCATACGCGAGACAGTGGCCTGAAGAATGGCGAAAATCCGCCATTTTCGGATCAGAATCGCGAGACTTGGCGGCGGCGCCATGTCTGACGATGATTTCACGCCCAAGCTCGGCCGGAAGTCCGGCAAGGACGGCAAGCGCGTCATAAAATATGGTGGCCGTATCCTCGCGGCAGCCCGGCTTGCGGGCAGCAAGACCGGGGTACGCTCACGGCGGTTTGACGGCAGCCGGATCGGACGTGGCGCCAGCATGGGGCGGCTGCTCGCGAGCCGCGATAGGCTGGCCGGATTTCGGGGCCGAAGGGCGGTTGTCAAGGCGAGCCTGATCCGGCTGCAGGGAAAGGCCGGACAGGTCGCCCGCGCGCACATGCGCTATATCCAGCGCGACGGGGTCACGCGGGAGGGATTGCCAGGCGAATTATATGGTCCTGAAACCGACCGCGCCGATGGCCACGATTTCCTCAAGCGCACCGCCGGCGATCGTCACCAGTTTCGCTTCATTGTCTCCGCCGAGGACGGTGCCGAATATCCTGATCTCAAACCCTATGTGCGTCGGCTCATGACCCAGGTCGAACAGGATCTGGGGACGAAGCTCGATTGGGTTGCGGTCGATCACTTCAATACCGAGCGCCCGCACACGCATATCGTCCTGCGCGGAGTCGACGATCGCGGCGATAACCTCATCATCGCACGCGAGTATATATCGCATGGCCTGCGCGAGCGTGCGTCAGAGCTGGTCACGCTTGATCTCGGGCCGCGCACCGATCAGGAAATCGAGGCTCGCCTGCGCCACGATGTCGACCAGGAACGGCTTACGGCGATCGATCGGCGGTTGCTGCGTCGCATGGATCAGGACCGCGAGGTCACGGCTGCCGACAATGATCCCTTCCAGCAGTCGATCGCGGCTGGGCGATTGCGCAAGCTCAAGGCGATGGACCTTGCCGAGGATCTAGGCGGTGGTCGCTACCGCTTGGCAGACGGGCTGGACGACACACTCCGCCGTATGGGCGAGCGTGGCGACCGCATCCGGCTAATGCAGCGCGAGCTGACCACGCGGCGGCTCGACCGGGCGGGCGTGGAACAGGTGGTCACGGCCGAGCTGCGCGAACCCGTCGTGGGCAGGTTGATCCAGCGCGGCTTTTCCGACGAGCATCGCGACCGGCATTATATGATCGTCGATGGCATTGACGGCCGGGTGCACTATGTCGATATCGGCCGTGGGGGCGCGACAGCGTCAGTGCCCGAGGGGGCCACGATCCGGCTCGAGCCCACGAAGATCGAGACGACCAGCGCGGACCGCACGATTGAGGCGATCTCGCGCGCGAATAGTGGGCGTTATTCGGTCGACCTTCACCTGCGCCACGATCCGCAGGCCAGCGAGGCATATGCGACCAGCCATGTCCGACGGCTGGAAGCAATGCGTCGCGCGGGCGCCGGCCCGGAGCGGTTGGCGGATGGCAGCTGGTCGATACCCAAGGATCATCTTGTCCGCGCCGAAGGGTTTGCGCAGCACCAGCAGCGCGACCGCCCCGTCGCGTTGTCGATGTTGTCGTCGCGGCAAGTCGGCGACCTCTCCACGGTCGACGCACCAACATGGGTCGATAGGGAGCTGGCGAGCGGCGTCGGCGAGCCAGTGCGCGATGTGGGATTCGGGCGCGAGGTGCGGACAGCGATGGCCGCGCGGAGGCAGTGGCTGATCGAGCAGCAATTGGCGACGGGCGAAGGCCGGGAATTTCAGTTGCGCAATGGCGCGCTGGATGAGCTTGGCCGGCGCGAGATGCGCGATGCGGGCGGCCGGCTCGCCCAGCAGTTCGGAAAGCCGTTCGAACCGGCAAAAAGCGGGGACCGCATCGAGGGCGTGATCGCGCGTCGCGTTGACCTAGAAAGCGGAAGCTATGCCGTCGTCGAGCGGTCGCGGGATTTCACTCTAGTGCCGTGGCGCGACGTGCTTGAACGCAATGTTGGCAAGACGGCCTCTGGCATCATGCGCGCGGCAGGAATCGACTGGCAGTTCGGTCGCGGTCGATCCGGCCCAACGATTCCCTGAAGCTGGCCTCAGCCGGAACGAGTCTGCCATCAACGCACTTCTTCGATCGTGAAGATTGCGACCTACAATGTGAACGGCATCAACGGCCGGTTGGCAGTGCTGCGGCGCTGGCTCGAATTGGCCGAGCCCGATGTTGTCTGCCTGCAGGAATTGAAGGCACCGCAGTCGAGCTTTCCGGAAGGCCCGCTGCGCGACCTCGGCTATGACGCGATCTGGCATGGCCAAAGCCGGTGGAACGGCGTCGCGATCTTGTCGCGCGTCGGCGAAATCCATGAGACGCGGCGCGGGCTGCCCGGCGATCCCGATGATGAGCAGAGCCGATACATCGAGGCGGCCGTAAACGGCATTCTGATCGCCGGCCTCTACTTGCCCAACGGCAACCCGCGGCCGGGGCCGAAATTCGACTATAAGCTGCGCTGGTTCGACCGGCTGCATGAGCATCTCGCCGGGCTGGTCGCGCTGGACGCCCCGGTGGTCGTCGCCGGCGACTTCAACGTCATGCCGACTGATCTCGACGTCTATGTGCCCGATCGCTGGCGAGACGACGGGCTGTTCGCACCGGAGGTGAAGGACGCATACGCTCGCCTTCTGGAGCAGGGTTGGACCGATGCGCTGCGCGACCTTCACCCGGGCGAGCGCATCTACACCTTCTGGAAATACTGGCGGCAATCCTTCGAGCGCGACGCCGGACTGCGGATCGATCATGTCCTGTTGAACGCGAAGGCTGCGGCGCGCCTCGTATCGGCCGAGGTCGATCGTCGCCCGCGCGGCTGGGACAAGACCAGCGACCATGCCCCCGTCTGGATCGAACTCGGCGACAAGCCGCGACGCCGGCGGAAGTCCTAGCGATCATCCTTGGGGAGCGCGGCATACCAGCCGGCATAGGGTCCGGTGCGCGCGAGATTCCGGTTGAGGTCGGGGGCACCGTCGTCCCACCAGACGGGGCCACGTTCTCCGAGTGCGATCTTGGCGTGGTCGACGACGTCGTGCGCAGCCGCTTCCGCCTTCGCGTCGCCCTGTCGTTTCGCCACGCCGACCGCGCGGCGCGCGGCCATCAGTTCCTTCACCAGGCGTTCGCGCGTCGCCGGCGCGAGCGCGGGATTGCTCGCTCGCCACAACCGGCCCCTGACCACGAAATATCGGCCGTCGGGCGTGGTCGGATAGTGGCGGCCAGTGCGAGGGCTCATGACCTGCGCCAGCGATCGGACAGGCTGCGAAAAGTGATCGACCAGCGGAGCGCGTCGATGGGCGCAATGCTGTGCTCCCAGTCGTGCCGCACTTCACCTGCGAGATGGTAGATAGAGCGCGGCACAAGGTCAGCGTTGGCGCGCTCGAAACCGGACTGGCTCCGTCGTCGCAGACGAAGGGTGGCGGGGTTGCCGAGCGAGATGCCGACGACATGCTCGAACACCGGCCGATCCTTGTGCCAGCCGATGCCCGCACCGGGATCGTAGCGGATCAGGAGCGCCTGGCTCAGCATGTCGGGCGTCAGCCCGGCAAATGCGGCCGCGCGTTCGTTGATACTGGCGAGCCACTCCGGGATCGGGTCGGTCGCCCCGAAGCGGCCGGTCTCGAAATCGTAGCTCCAGCCATAGGAGCGGGTCAGCCGTTTCCCGGTCCATTGCTGGAAGCGAAACGGACTGAGGCCGGTGCCATCGATCCGCGCCATCAGCTCTGCTTCCTCGGCGGCCTCGATGAAGTCGGGTCGGATCGCCAGCCCGCGCACGGCCGGCGCATCGAACAGGTCGAGCATCGTCATCGCGGCCGACCCCGACCGCCCTCGGTCCCGCCGGCGCGGCGCAGCAGTGCGCCGAGCGGGCGACCACCGAGTGTGCAGTTGGCGACGACCCGGTCATAACTGCGTCGCCCAGCACGGCACATCAATGTCCTCCCCATCACGACGCGTTCGAGCCGGCGCTTGGCGTCCAGTCCACCCGGTTCATGGAGTTCCGGCGCGTAGAAATCGGCGATCCGAACTTCGATCCAGCGATCGGGTCGGCCGGTGGGACCGACACAGAGGCCATCGCCGTCGCCGACAAAGCGGACGACGCCGGTGAAGGTCGCACCCTTGGCCGGCAGCACGCCTTCGCACGGGTCGGCGAACGCGGGCGCTGCCCAAAGGGCAGTCAGGCCCGCGGCAAGAATGATGGTCATACGCAGCGTCATGGACCGGCTGATATGGTGTCGATTGAGGGTCATTTCACGATGCGGGTTTGGCTGCGCAATTGCCTAACGATGCCGTTATAGGCCGCGTGCAGGCCTTGGTTGCGACCGATTTCATGATCCGAGCCCGCCGCCTCCCAGAAGCTGAGGAGCCAGTCGTCGGGGCAGCGTCCACGCAGCACCCAGAGCGCCAGGGCCACGCCGCGCGTCTGAACCTTGTCGCGCGCGGCCGTCGCCTCGCGCAGCACGTTGAGCGCGCGCTCCACCGTGCCATGGGTGCGAGCCTCAGCATTAGTGGAAGTCATGGCTGCGGATACGGACGAGTTCTTCTTCGTTCAGTACGGCGTTAAACGTGCGATAGGACAGTGTTCGCCCCTTCGGGAAACCGGGATCGCGTGGGTCTGGACCACCGCCGCTGGTCGCCCCGTCGCCATGGCCGGGCATCACCCGGAATTCCTTGCCCGCGATCGAACGCAGCATCGCGTCATGGTCGGTGATGCGGTCGCAGATGATGTGGATGACCTCGCCCTCTTTCTGGAGCCGCCCGCGCATCGCGATCATCGACGCGGACATCACCTGGCGGCGATAGATTTCGAATCGGTCGGGCCAGAGGATGCCCTGCGCGACGCCGGTCTCATCCTCGATCGTCACGAACAACACGCCCTTCGCCGAGCCGGGGCGCTGGCGCACGAGGATCACGCCGGCCACCTCGACATTGCGGCCATCGCGGATTGTCTGGAGATCAGCACATTTGACGATGCGCATCTCCTCCAGTTCGGGCCGGAGAAACTGGAGAGGATGGCCGCGCAGCGACAAGCCGATCGAGCGATAGTCCTCGACCACCTCGCGCCCCTGCGTCATCGCGCGAAGCTCGACCGCGGGCTCCACGCCTTCGGGCGAAAAACCGCCCTCGCGCGCATCCGCGGCGGCGAACAGTGGCAACGGCGCTTCGCCGAGACCCTTGACCTTCCATAGTCCTTGGCGGCGGTTTTCGGCGATGCAGTGGAAGGCGTCGGCTTCGGCGAGCTTCTCGATCGCAGCGCGGGGCGTACCGGCGCGGCGCCAGACTTCCTCGACGCTGTCATAGGGCGAGGGGCCGCGCGCCGCGACGATCGCGGCGCCATGCACATTGGCGAGGCCGAGGATTTGCCCAAGGCCGAGCCGTACCGCCATGTAGCGCCCGCCGGTCTGCTCCAGCGTGCAGTCCCAATGGCTATGGTTGACCGAGACCGGCCGCACCTCGACCCCATGCTTGCGCGCATCCATGACGATCTGAGCCGGCGCGTAGAACCCCATTGGCTGCGCATTGAGCAATGCAGCGCAGAAGACGTCCGGATGATGATGCTTCATCCAGCAGCTCGCGTAGGCGATCTTGGCGAACGACGCCGCGTGGCTTTCCGGAAAGCCATACGAGCCGAAGCCCTCAATCTGTTTGAACGTGCGCTCGGCGAAGTCCTTGGGGTAGCCGCGCTCGACCATGCCGCCCACGAGCTTATCGTAGAAATGGCTGACGCCACCCGTCAGCTTGAACGTGGCCATGGCGCGGCGCAGCTGATCAGCCTCGACAGGGGTGAACCCAGCACCGACGATGGCGACTTTCATGGCTTGCTCTTGAAACAGAGGGACGCCGAGCGTCTTCTCCAGCACGGCGCGCAGTTCAGGCCTCGGATATTCCGGTTTCTCCTTGCCCTCGCGTCGGCGTAAGTACGGATGCACCATATCCCCCTGAATTGGTCCGGGGCGCACGATCGCCACTTCAATCACGAGGTCGTAGAACTCCTTCGGCTTCATGCGCGGCAGCATCGACATCTGCGCGCGGCTTTCGATCTGGAAGACTCCCAAAGTGTCCGCCTTCTGGATCATCGCATAGACGTCCGGGTCATCGTCCTGCAGGTCCGCCAAGCCAACCCGCAGCCCCTTGTCAGCCTCGAGCATGGCGAAGGCGCGGTTCATGCAGCCGAGCATGCCAAGGCCAAGAAC
>JAAIGE0100002568.1_pt1 | contig 45178 bp, 69 predicted proteins | sample 6487951 | NCBI WGS metagenome assembly JAAIGE01 (sample SAMN13974128, study PRJNA590717) | phyllosphere metagenome | biome: tomato field; feature: multiple bacterial spot infested tomato fields; material: tomato leaves; isolation source: leaves from tomato fields | host: Solanum lycopersicum ...
AAGCAGTGCGGTAAGACCCGCGCAACGCATGTAGGCGTTTATTTCTTCAGAGATTACGAGCCGTGGGTTTTGCATTGCAGTGAGGACAACGGCTTTAGCGTTGCTCAGCGCGTGCGCGAGCTTCCGGATTCCAGTGTAGACATAGAGGGCTATTACACATGGCTTCAAACTTAGTAGTTACGCCCCACCCCGTTACTCTGGAAGAACAGGAGCATAAGGCGGGCGAGTTGTTGCCGGGCCAATCCTTGTATGCGTTCCTAGCGCACAACGCACCGCAGGCCCTTGTTGGCGCGTGGGCGGTGTCCATTGCTGGGCGGCAGGTACCCGTTGAGATGTGGCACAAGACCTTTCCGAAAGACGGTAACTTGATTGAAGTCCGCAGCGCGGTGGGGAACAAGAGCACTTGGGCGATTATAGCCATGCTCGTGCTTACCTACTTCACTTTCGGCATCGGTGCTTATGGCGGTGCAATCGCAGCAGGCGCGGGCGGCACAGCCGCTGCCGCTGCGGTTTACGTAGCAGGGGCCATCGTAATCAATAAGGTTCTAGGACCTAAGCCAATCAAGGCCGGAAGCACGGACACTGGTGGTGTATATGGCTTGGCAGGTTCTAGGAATCAGCCCAGACCTTACGCACCGCTGCCCCTGCTTTTCGGCACCTTGCGCATTACCCCAGATCTAGCTAGCACGCCTTACACCTACTTTGAGGGCGACGACCAGTACCTAGCTATTACCCTAACTCCGGGCATAAACATTGATCGGGTGGAGGAGATTTACAACGGGGACAATCCGCTATCTAACTTCCCAGACGTGAGTGTATGGTACGCCGGTATGCCGGGGATGCAGCAAGACAGTATCCCGCTGTTCTCTAATGTGGACTCTCAGGCCGGCGGATCATTGCAGGACGAGGATAAGAAACTAACCCCGCAGACCCGCACTACCTCCCCCAACACCATCCGCATTCAGGTCGATATTGAATACACCCTATTCGATAAGACTTCAAAGGGCAAGGACAAGCCGAACACTGAAGGTGTTGAGGTTATGTATCGTCCTGCGGGCGGCGGCAGCTATCAATCTCTCGGCACTAAGACAGTAACCAATCGGGACATGCGCACTCACCGGTTCTCAATTTCCGGTGACGTTCCTCAAGGTCAGTACGAGGTAACTGTGCGCCGGCTGGGTCTTGCAGAGGTGGCGGGTAAAGGTGCGGTTGTAAACTTCACCTTTTCGTCAATGGCTTCCGTGCAGGCGGACCCAGCAACTTACAAGGGTATCTCCCGTGTGGCCCTGCGAATGCGAGCAACAGGTCAGCTTTCCGGCACCCCCGATGAGCTACGCATGGTTGCCTACGCGCGCCCTGTGCAGATGTGGACCGGATCGCAATGGACATTGGGCAACACCCGAGCTAGCGGGCTCAGTAATCCCGGCGCACAAATGCTCGCTTATATTCGTGGTTACTACGATGAAGATGGAAAGCTGGTTGGTGGTATGGGGTTGTCCGACATGTTCATTGACATTGCGGCGTTTCAAGCTTTTATGCTGCACTGCTCGGACAACGGGTACACCTACGACTACTACCTCAAGGACGCAAGAAACCACGACGAGGTACTAAGCTCACTAGCTATGGCGGGGTTTGGTCAATACACGAACTCGTCGGGCCGTATCTCTGTAGCGTGGGCGGGTTCTTCGCAGCCCGTGTCGGCAGTCGTCAACATGGCGACCATCAAAGACGCGCAGTTCCAAGTAGATTACACGTTGTCTAACACTGCGGACGGCATCGAGCTTTCATATTTTGACCGGGAGATATGGGACACCACTACGCTGCGCGTCGCGGCCCCTGGTGTTACAACCATACTTAACCCGGCGCAGATTACAGCGGAGGGAGTTACGGACGCTGCGCGGGCGGCGGAGCTGGCGCGTTATCATCTGGGCCAAAGTCTTTACCAGTATAAGGACATCTCGTTCGCTACGGACCTAGAGCACCTGTCTTACCGCCGCATGTCGGTTCTGTCCCTGTCCCACGATTTGACGCAGTGGGGCTTTAGTGGGAGCATTCTTAGTGCTACGACCCTAGGCGGTGTTGTTACCTTACAGCTAGATACAGAAGTACCGCCTCCCACGTCAAGCAATGCTTACATCGGGTTGCGCATACCCGGCGAGATGACCTACAGGGTCTTCCAAGTACGACCCTTCTCCTCACCTTCTACTGTTATTCGCTTGGTAGGTGCTTGGCCTGTAGATGCAGCGTTTCCCGGAGTTGGCGCGAAAAACCCACCGTGGGACACAAAATATTGCTACGATTTCAAGCAGTCCCCTGGGTATACGGTTCGCGTTGTCTCTGTAGAACCGGATAACGACCTAGCCGGTGCGCAAGTCTCTGTGGTACCCGAAAGCGAAGAGTTTTGGACTTACGTCAAGACCGGCGTTTATGTTCCTGCTCCGGGCGGCTCTAGTCTGTCTACGCGCCCCGTCGCGAGTAACCTTCAAATAAGTGAAGGACAAGTGGTTCAGGGCGATACCGTGTTCACCGAGCTCACTGCTACATTTGATGTGACCGGCCCGTATGACCATGCCGACATCCTCATGTCTAACGAGTCCGGGGAGATGTTGCGTCTTACCACCACGAACACGCGCACGGCTACATGGCGCATTCCGGCTGCTGGTGTCTACACTATCACTGTGCGTCCTTTCAGCCCTGAGGGTATTACCGGTGTGGCTGTTAGCCTAATCTACGCCACAGTGGGTGCTGACGCGCCACCGGTTCGTCCTGACTTCTTTGATGTCCAGCAGGTTAGCGGGGGTCTGCGTAGGTACGTGTGGGGGTTCGCCGCTGACACTATCCGAAGTGCGGATTACGCGGGCGTCGAAATTCGCTACGTCGCGGGCACCGTTACGTCTCCGGTATGGCAGGATATGTTACCGGTGGGTGCAGAGGGCGACCAAACGCAGGCGGGGTACCATGCTGCCCCATTTGAGTCATCCGTGCCGGTCTCCGGTACTTGGACTTTCGCCCTTCGTTCCGTTAACACATCGGGCGTGCTTTCGGCAAGCACGCTGGTTATAACCCGCACCCTTGGCAAGAACTTGGGGGAGTTGCACGACGAAATTCGCAACGACCTTTCTAAAGCTATCGTGGAGTCCTTCCAACGGGATGAGGCGGAAGCCCAGGCTCGTGTGGAAGCTATTAACTACGTTATAGGTCAGCTAGGGGGAGAGGTAGAAGCCCGCAACGCGGCATTGCAGGAGGTTACGGACAGCCTTAACCAATCAATTGCAGACCAGACCGCCGCGCTTCTAAACGAGCGCACGGAGCGGGTGGCGGGGTTGACTGAAGCTAACCAGCTTAGGCAGAGTGCTGATGAATCCCTGTCGTTCCAAATCTCGCAGCTTGTCGCGGGCACGGGTGCACAGTTCGATAGCTACCGCATCTGGCACTTCAACACAGGCACAGAGGGATGGAACGGGGCTGCGTCGGAGGGGTACCTTAACCCCGGCGCGGTGTTTGCTACTTCCCCCGATGGCCTCGCCGTACCTGGGGACGCTTACCGGTACTTCAAGACGCGCGTGAGGCGCACGGGCGCGCCTGTGTGGGACGCGCAGCTGCAATGGCGGGTGGCTGCTGGGGAATGGCAGTCTGCACCCCTTCAGGAGCCCGCGTGGGACGTTAACGGGGTTGCCACGCTAGACCTAGAGGAAATACCCTGGGGTGGGCTCACGGTGGATCAAGTGCGGGTGCGGCTGTCACAGGCTGTCACCGCACTTGACTACTACGGGTATGACTGGATCGCGATCGGTCGCCCATCACCGGGAGCCTCTGTGGCGTTGGTGGAGGAGCTGCGGCAAGCCATGGTGACTGCTGATGCCACGGAGGCGCAGACGCGCAACACGTTGGCAGTGCAGCTGCGCGGCGAGTACGAGGGCAACGACCTAGACGGTTTGACTACTGGCCTAGTTTGGCAGGAGAGGACGGCCCGGGTTACGGACACCAGTGCCATTAGCACGCGCATCGACGGCTTGCAGGTAGAGCTAGATGACAAGGCCAGCGCCACAGCCCTAGAAACCCTTACCGTAAAGGTTGAGGATATAGAGGGTGTGGTTAGCGCCACGGCTGAATCCGTGTTCTCGCTTGAGGCGCAGCTAGATGGTGAGTACGCGGGCGAGACCGATTGGAGTGCCGGCGAGACAGACGTTTACGCAGGTGCTAAGACGGTGTACACCGTAATCGCGGACGAGGATTTAGCATTGTCCCGGCGTTTGGACGTGGTGCAGGCGGACTTCGGGGACTTCTCGGGGACTGTGACACAGCAACTACAAACGCTCTCCACGGAGCAGGATGCACAAGCCCAGCTGTACCAAGCGGTTAGCGCGGAACTTGCTACTAAGGCTAGCTCCCAGTCGGTCAACTTGCTGTCCGCCACGGTAACCCAGAACAGTGCGGGTATCACCGCCCTCGCCGAAAATATAGACCAAGTGGAGGCGGAGCTATCGGGTAAGGCGTCAGCCGGGGCTGTGAGCGCCCTACAAACCCAGGTTAGCGACATTGATGGTAGGACCACGGCTAACTCTACGTCCATCACGCAGGTTCAAGCGTCGGTGGCAGACAAGGCCTCAGCTAGCGCGGTGTTTGAGCTTAGCGCCACTGTGACGGGGCAAGGCACCACTATCAATTCAATCAACTCCCAAGCGTTCTTGGCCCTTAACTCCAATGGTGTCATAGGTGGGTTTAAGATAGGCAATAATGGGACCGTTGTTGACTTTACTGTACTGGCCGACAAGTTTCAGATTGTCGCCCCAGCAGGCGGTCAACGCCTAGAATACAGCCAAGGCAACCTTCGGACTTACGACAATAACAACACCCTGCGCGTGCGCTTGGGGTCATGGGCATAATATGGCACTACAATATATAGACCTTGACACCACTCAACCTAACGGCAAACCGGGCGACCCAGCCCGGACCGCCTTTGGTAAAGTGAATAACAATACCACTATCTTGCAAGAGGTATTAGACGAACAGACGGACCAGCGCGGTGACCTTAACGCAGAAATTACAGCGCGGGAGGCCCTGGCGCAAACCGTGGCAGGGAAGGCTAATAGCTCCACCGTTACCGACCTAAGTTCCACGGTCACTGCGCAGGGGGAAGCAATCTCCTTGCGCGCTACAACCGCTGCCCTTACTGCGGAGACCAATAGCAGGACGGCTGCGGACACCGCTGTAAACAACATTATAGCTACTTACAAGAGTGCCGCCAAGGCGGATATTCTAGGCGTAGTAGCAATGTCAGGCGGCGTCCCATCGGGTGCCGTCATGGAAACAGGGATCAACGCCAATGGCAATTATTACAAGTTTGCGAACGGTCTTTTAGTCTGCACCTATTTGGGGGGTCCTTACACGGTCGCTACTGGCGGCACGTTAAACGTGGGTTGGCGCACATTCGCGGCTGCTTTCAGTGCTCCCCCTATTGTTGCGCTTCATGTTAATAGCAGCTTCCCGTATCTAGTTACCCAAAATTGCGAACCCGGTGTTAGCCAAACAGCGGTTGCCTATTCTCTGCGGAATGGGCATACCGCGTCACTCACAATTTACGCAGGGTTCGTAGCCGTAGGGAGGTGGAATTGATGTATATTAATTGGTCCCCGCAACGATGCGACAAAACTTTGTTGGTTAGCAAGGTCGGTGATATGGTTATTGTGAATGGAGAAGAGTTTGATTTTGGGCCCTTGCAAGAGGGCGATGTACTCCCGCTCTCCGCAGTTGGTTCGGAGTATTTTACCTCGGACATTAGCCGCGTAGACGGGGAGCTGCACATTGGTTTGCTTCTCCCACACGGCCCGGAGGCTTCCCAAGCGCAGTTGTTCCCGGTCCTACAGCACGTAACAGAAGAGGGTGAGGTAACCATTCCAGAATGAGCATTGACTATAGCCAGATAAAAACAGCTGCTATTCGTGAGGCCGAGGCGTTTAGTAAGCTGCTGGGAGAGACCGACAAAGAAATAGAGCGTTGGTTGGACACCACAGCTAAGCAAGAGAACTACCGTAGTATTGAATCCTGTATCTCCTACCGGGGCGATCCTGTCCCACGCTTCGCAGCCCAAGCCGAGGCGGCGTTTTCGTGGCGGAGTGCTGTCTATGCCGCTGCCACCCTGTTGCTTAAGAACCCACCGCCGGGCATCTCCAGCCCAGCGCAAGTAATTGCCATGCTCCCGCAGCCGGAGGAATTCGGGTGGTTTGAGGTTCCGGAGGTAGACCCTTTGAACCAGCTGGAGCAGATGCCCTTGTTCGCGGAGTCCTGACATGCCAGCAGGCCTTCAATGTTTTGATGCGCAAGGACGTCTAATCTTGGATGTAACTGACCGTATGGGGCGCGTTGTGGGTTCAGTTCTCACCGGCAACACTTCCGGCTCTGTGGTCGCGGACGGCATGAGCTACGGCTCCCCGTGGTTTATGCTGACCCTAGAGCCAGGGCAGAGCGAGGGATACTACCTAGACGGCGGCGTAGCGCGCGCACGCTGGCGTCCCGCCGTCACCATCAACGGGCAGACAATCAGCTGGACGGCTGGCGTACCTAGTCGTATAACCTTCGGAGTTTACTGATGCCCACCGGCCTAGTAGTGTACAACGACACGGGAGCATTGCAGATTGACTCCGTATATCGGAACATGTCCTTAGTAAGTACCGCTATCGTAGCCCTATCGGGCGCGGATGCGGGTACCTGCTACGTGGACATCCCCCGCAGCGCAGGCACCTCCGTTATCGCGTGGCGCAGTAGCTTTCCGGTGTCTCGATCCTATGCGCCGAATGGTGACTTTCGCCTCAGTGCCAACGTGGAGAACCGCAACAGCGCGATTCAATACTACGTGTTCGATTGGCCCCGGCTTATCGCCTCCGGCGGGAGTGGCCTACAGGTCTGGGACGCATCGGGTGAGTTGATCTTTGACAGCAACATGCGTTGGTTCAAAGTCAAAGGCCTGGTGAGCACCGGAGCTGCAAACTCCAGCGGTCAGGATGACAGCTTTGGCCCTCGCACCTACGCCACTATGCAGGCCTCTCCCGCAGGATCACTTTCGTTCTCTCAGTTCGGCAGTGCAGACCCGCAGGGCAACGTTACATTCACGGTAAACTCTAATGCTACGGGCACATACACCACCGCCAATGGGATCGCGTGGGGTCCGGTGCAGTACTACCGTGGTGCGCAGATACGCGCTCAGGCTATCCCACCGCCTGTAGGCGGCAGCACGGTAGACGGTACCGCCTTGGTGCTGGACGTGACTAACTACTAGTAGTCCGCCAGCTTGCGCATTTTGTTCTGGTTCTGCCACAGCAGCTTGCGTGGGGTGGCGAGGTAGCCCGGTACCGCAAGGTCTGCGTTAGCCCAACCTTCGTTACCCTTGCTCGTGTGAGTGTGAAAAATAAAGCCCGTGAACTTACCACGGACCTTAGACACCTTACACTCCATAGCGTTTCCATCGGTGGTTAGGACAAGCGTCATCTCGGGACCATCCTGCCCGATTGCACCACACACCTCCACGTTGTGCTCGTCCGTGTAAGCCACGGCCTCAGGTGCAACGCGCGTAACGAATTGGTCCATGCTCTCACCCGGCTGGCTGGTGAAGGTGCCGATAATCAGAAGTGCGGTAGCCGTAATCATTTGTCTGTTCTCCTTAGGTATGGGAGGACTATACACAGGTTCTCTCACAGTGTCAACTATTTCCTGCCTAAGGGCAGACAGCCGTAGGGGCGGCTATAGCATGTCAACAAAAGTCAGCGATGTGACCGTGGTCGGTGGGCTAGGTCTCGGTAGCGCCTACATGAACTTCGTATCTACGTATGGTAGCGCTGTGATTACGACCCTCGCCATTCTGGTCGCAGTCGTGACCCTCGTGCTTAGGGTGCAAGAATTTATGACGAACCTAAAGAATAATAACGGGAGGCCGGCGAATGGCCGCAGGAAACGACAGTAACAAGGGCCTATGGGCTAAGGGCATCATCGCGGCTGGGGGCCTGCTGCTTTCGGCAGCGGGTGTAGTGGCTGTATCCAACCATGAGGGCTTGCGCTACGCCGCATACCCGGACCCCGCGACGGGTGCAGCACCGTGGACCATCTGTTATGGGCACACTGGCCCGGAAGTCAAACCGGGGATGGTAGTTAAGCAGGCTCAGTGCGACAAGTGGCTAGCGCAGGATCTGCGCAAGGCTCAGGACATCGTATTGTCAACGGTGAAGGTACGGATTCAACAGGGCGAGTTAGACGCCTACGTGTCCTTCGTTTACAACGTGGGCGGCGGCAACTGGCGGTCTAGTACGATGCTGCGTCTACTCAACCAAGGCAAAAGGAAGGACGCTTGTGACCAGTTCCCTAGATGGGTCTATGCCAACAAAATCAAGATGGAAGGACTCGCTACCCGTCGTTATGAAGAACGTGCAACCTGCCTTAAAGGAGGAGCTTATGTCAATTCTCCGTAAGCTTGAGCTGTTCATCGGTGCAATTCTGCTAGTTACTGTGGTTGTACTGGCAGCGCAAGTATGGATCGCGCGCAAGAGTGCCGCTATCGAGAAAGAGCAGGTACACGTGACAACTGCCGACCTAGGTGCGGCTACCGTGCATGCCCAGGCTATGCAAATCTCCTACCAACAGAGGGACATCAAAAATGGTAAAGTCAATGCAGCCATTGAGGCTAACCGCGATTGGGCTGCTACTGAGCTTCCCGACGATGTTGCTAACCAGCTGCGTCACAGTTCAGGCACCACCAGAGCAGTACCTTAAAGACTGCGAAGTAACATACCTACCGGCGTCGGGCAAGGCTACCCAGGCGGAGCTAGTGCGCTTAGCTGTGGCACGCGAGTATGATGTTAAAGCCTGCAACGCGGACAAGGCGGCTATTCGTGCTTGGTACGATAGCTACTGCGAGTCCAAGGGTTGGGGTTGTGAGGTTAAGTACGGGAGCGGAAAATAATGGTGCAGCTTAATTTGTTTGTAGCTCCTACCAGAGTCGCGCGCTTGCGCATTGCAGCAGCTCATTCCCTTGTGTGGGCGGCTGCTAAACTGGTGCGAGGAATCTCGCTAAAGGCAAAGGTTCAAGAATGAGCCGGGTACACAAGTCCCGTTACTCTGCTGCGGAGGTCCCACGGCATGGCGCTGTGCGGGCCTGGGTTGATGGCGTTGAGCAACAGCGTGTGTTCTGGGCGGACGTCACCAGAGGCAAGCTACTGCGCGTGGCAGACGGTTCGGTGAAGCTCCGTAACGGGCGTGTCCGTACTACGCTCATGCGTGGTGTAGTGACAGTGGAACGTAAATAAAAGTAGGGCCAACTCGGTTATTCCGGGCTGGCCCTTTTTTGCTTCAGTAGGTAACGCACTGGTCTTGCAATCCAAACCAGTAGTAATCACAGCTCAATGCGCGCCCAGGGAGGATTACCATAACCTCGCCTCTCCTAGCGTCACCCGCAGTTAATCGAAGTCTTCCTTTTATACGAGACCAGCGTTCTTGCCTTGTCTTCATGCCAGCACCCATACAGCCGTAGCGGCTACCCAGGTAACGCAAGCAACTGCCAGTGCGCGCCCATCACCCGCACGCCAGAACCAGCCCTGCGCTACCACGTTAGCCAGAACGAGGCACTAAAACAAGGCGGTCACGGGTCCATCTCCACGTTCCCGAATGCTCCCAGGACAACCAGCACGAAGCCCGCGATACCCACCGGGCCTGCCACACCGGGTAGGCACGACATTGCCAGCAGGAAGGCTCCCAGGCCGTACAGGCCCCACCTCATTTGGACACCTGTAGCTTGATGACGCCATACCCTTCGTCTTGCAGGAACTTGAGAAGGCTGAGACCGTGGTCGATAGGATCACCACCCGGTTGGGATGCCCGAGCCGCTCGTCCCAACCTCCATGCCTCCACGTTATCCGGCTGCTGCTCGTAGGTGTACACGACCTGCTGCGGTGGATTAGGGCCTAGAACCGCCTGCACCGTATCGTGTACAACCTTTGTCATAGCAGGGCCACTGCGAGCGGGAGCGGCTACCCCATCCGCTCTAAGCGCGGCCGATACCTCCGACCATAGAACAGTACACATCATACCATACATGCTCATGGGGACACCTGTACGCAGAGGGCAGAGCGGGTGACTCCCCGGAGCTCCTGTGGGATGCGCACCGTCTTACTGAGCCACGCGTTACCGGCCCGCATGCAAAGGTCCTCGGTCTGGAAGCCCGGCACCTGTGTAACCACAGCGGCGCTACCATCGTCGTAGGTGATGCCTCCCACGGTGAGGGTGATAATAAGTGCCCAGCTCATGACTTCACCTCTTCCGCTGACTCCAAGACGAACCCGGTGTCATCTGGCATCCATTCCAGTACCTCGTCAGTACATCCGTTAAGATACTCTTCGCACTCCTCAAGGGTTTGGTCGCCGCTGTCAAACACAAACTCTATCTTGCATCGAATCTTCATGCCGTCACCTCCATCTGGTTAGTAAGTCCCTCCATAAGCTGCTCCATGCTGTATAAGCTGGGCTGCGCCCCTTCGGGTTGAATTGGTTCCAGCTGCTCACTACGAGGGCTGAACCTGTTTCCTGCTTTCTCGTGCCAAATCGGCGCAGACCACGAACCCCACCGATCCGGAGCCACTGCCCAGTCGGCGGGAGTTCCCTGCAAGGTAATGCCCGGGTTAGCTCCCACAATCCTGCCTTCCTGCCCGCCCAGCTCGGGAAACCCTTTGCTATACAAGATACGTACCCGGCAGCCAACGAACAACTTCTTCATGTCCCGCGCTCCTGCATCTGTCTGACAATCTCGTCTGCCACGCGATACAAGGATGCGCGCAGCTCCTCAGGACTGATTACCGCCGTTATCCTGCCTGTGACACTGTAGAACGCACCGTCCGCACAGTCAAGGTCTAGTTTGACCTTGTAGTCGTCCGAGCCTGTCACTTACGCGCCGCCTGCCACAGCTCCCACAAACGCACCCGAGTAGCAGCATCCGTGCATCCGGGCAAGTTGGTTCGCATGTACGCATTGAAGGCGTCACGCGAAGGGTCGCTTTCCTCTTCCGCCCCGCCCACTCCCAGTTGCTCTGCCAGCTTCTCGGCTCGCATGGTGCAGCCCCGCTCCGTCTCCTGCCGGTGCTTGAGTACAATCACTTTCTCGTCTACTACGATGGCTCTCATTAGGTTGTCTCCTTGGCTTTTCGGCTTAGCTTTCTTGGCACGGACTTTCCTCCACTCGAAGAAAACCACGGCACACTGTTCTCGTTCGTCAATCTGTCCCCACCGCACGTGCGTGACATCGGCGAGTGCGTACATCTCTTCGCCTCTACGCAATTCCACAGTATCACCAACGCGGGGGAACGTGAGGCCAGCGGCGCAGCGTCGATTGCGGCGCGCCATGCCGCATCATCGTTGCGGTTCATATCCGCCACGCTGCGGATTACCTCGCCCGTGCTGGTTTCCCCGTGCTGTAGACCTTGAGCGCCTTGTAAGCCGATCGCGCGGCCTCGATAGCATCAACCGGCACAGCAGCAGGCGCGGGTGGGGGGAGGCGTATAGCTTCGTGCCGATCGGCAAATTCGGCTTGATGATGTCACTCGTCCCGTCGCTGCTAAAGGTCTCGCGCGATACCTCTGCAATCGGCTCCACCCCCACCGGCTGCCGGGCGGCAAGCTCGGCTTCGGCACGCAGCGCACGTTCCTGCCAGTGGTCTACAGCCCCATGCAGTGTGCCGTCCCCTGCCTCGGTCGCATCTTCCATCGTTGCGGGCGAGCGGGCGGTTAGGGCCTCGGTCACCAGCTCTCGTATAACTTTCGTCACAGCGGGTCCGGGTTGGAAAGGCGGACTAAGCCCATCCTGCACCATGGCGCTATAGAGGCTGGTCCATGCCACCGTCTCCGCCATACCTTGCGCGCTCATTTCGCCACCTTCGGCATCTCGCAGGTGAGCATAAGGCGCTTGCCCATCACATCGTAGGTAACAGCCGAGCCTTCGCCGCAATACTCGTCCACTAACTTGTAGTGCATGTCGTAGTTCGACTTAACCACCTGAATAGCGAGCACGCCCAGAAACAGTACGCCGATTGCACCGACGGAAAAGCCCACACCAAACATATCGTCCATTACAATCTCCAGATACGCGAAAGAGGCCCCAGCGTAAGCCGGGGCGATTTGGTTGTCAAGCACTTACGAAAAGAAAAATGGGGACTCCAACACCTTGCGTATGTCAAGCGTGCCCTGCGACGGCAGCGGGCCTGTGCACTGCGGGTACCTCTGTTGGAACTCCTCCATCGGGTGATGCTCCTCGTACATCCTGACGAACTCCTGGCGGATCACCTCGTAGAGCGCCGGAGCGTCTGCGCAGTGGCACCCGAAGTCGTCATGCACCATGTGCAGGTCCCGTATACCGCGCGCTGTGCAGGCGTTCGTTACGGCTGTCAAGTGGGAGGCGTCCAGGCTGTGCACGAAGTTGGGGCTAATACCGTTTCGGTGCCGCCGCTTGTCTGGCGTATCCACCTCGGTCCTAACCCACAGCTTAGCACGACCGCACAGCTTGGTGTTGATTTGGTGCACCTTCTCCTCCCAGTACACTTGCACCACAGGAAAGCCCGTAGGAGTAACCCAGCATATGCGGGACTCTCCTGCGTCTATTAGCTCCGCTGCCGATACCTGTAGCCATTCCATAGCCTCTCTCGCCTTTACCACCACATCACCGATGGCGCGCCACACGAACTTGCTCAGGTACTGCGCCGCCTTGGCGTATTCCATCTCGTCAAATTCTGGTATCAGCCCTTCGCCTAGGTAATCCTGCATGATGAAGTCAGCGCAGCTGAAGCGGGTACTGCCATAGGGCAGGGTCATCACCGAGCGCTTTACAAGGTCCCGGTTTATGCCGTGGGCTAGCCATCTGTTGTGGAACGCCAGCGGGTCCGGTGGCACTTCAAGCAGCAGCACAGTTGTAACCTCTCCCACCTTTCCGTAGATGTCCTGAGGCTTTGGCATGGGAACCAGATTGGTAGCCTTACCTCCCACCTCATCACGAAGCATCGCGGAGAAGTTCTGTAGGCCGTTGCAGCTGCCATCCATACCCGCGCTTACCCGAGATAGGAACATGTCCCCGAATACTTCCCAATCTGCGTACTCGAAGCACCAAGCAAGAAACTGAAGAGGCTTCTTGGATTTAAGCCACCACTGGTTAGAAATGGGATCAACCGCAGACGCTAGTATCTCTTCTCGATTCTCCTGCACCCAAGCTACGCGGCTTGGCAGGTCTTCCTTATCGTATCCAAAGCGGTTGGCCCCTGTGATACAGAACCAATCCTTAGCTCCCTGGGTAAGCAGTGGCTTCCCATCCGAGAACTCTAGCAACGCCTTTTGCAAGTCACTTCCCTGCGGCGATATGCCAGTAGTCATAGCGTACTTTCGTCCACGAAAGTCGCAGAAGTACACGAAGTGAAGGGCCGGGTAGTCCACGAACTTGGTAGCTATCTGCATCGCATGCCGGTACCTACCCCACTTCACTACCCGCTCTTTAGTCTTGGTGTACCAGCGTGCCGTTAGCCTTTTCCAGGAGCGGAACTCCTTGGTTTGCTCGGCCGTCATCTGCTCGACTTTCATGCGCTCTATCAGCCACTCCGGTTTCTCCGGGCGCGGCTCTTCACCCTGGGCGAGCACTTCCCCCAAGTCGATCTTTCCACCCATGTTGCGCAGAGCTTCCAGCACGCGACGGTTTACCCTCCACTTCGTTGCCTGTAGAGAGTTCAGGCAGGCCAGTTCCTGCGATAGGTCCGCCATGTCCAGTAGATGCCGGACTCCCGCGTGGGTCTTGATGGCGTAGGGCATTAGCCGGCGCATCTCGTCGGTGTGCCATCCGCCCTCATCGTGACGAGACCAATCCTTAGGCGGCTCGACGCACGGCAGGAAGTACGGGGAGTTTTCTACCACCATCTCCCGGATGCTGTCGATTAGGGTGATGGTCTCCGGGCACATCGCCGACTCCATCACACGCACCTTACCCGCCTGCTGCCGTGTCTTGATAGACAGCATTCCCAACGTCGCCAGCTGGTCCACCATCCATGTGCCGACTAGCTCGATGTCCTTGCCCTCCCACTCCGGTAGCTCGATTCCCTTGCGCTCTGCCTCATCGCGACAAACGTTCAACTTGTAGCGCTCATCCTTAGACATGCGCTTAGCAAAACCCTCCGCCAGCTGGTGGAACAACTTAGGTTCTAGGCTCTCGAAGTTGGTTAGCAGCAGCTCATGGTACACCGCCCGACCCACATGCAAGATTAGTAGGCGAGCGTTATCCGGCTTGGTTCCCATGAGATGCACCAGTGCCGCCCGCACAGCAACGAATGCCGTAGGCTCTGCCGCCATGGGGTCAAGCAGGGCAGCATGACCGGCACGTCTACCCCGCCCCCTCTTCTTGTCCTGCTCCGCCTTGATCGCCTCAGCCAGAGGCAGCACGAAGCGGCGGTACACGGCCTGGGCATACGGGTTTTCGTCTGCCTGCCCACGGTCTTCCCTGCGGTCGATCCGCTGTGCTGCTCGGTCCCTGCCGTACCCGTATGCCTCTAGTTCCACTTCTTGCTGCGTCTGCATTACGTCTCCTAGTCTGGTGTAACTACGTCACTCCGAACGCCCAATAGTACAGGCTCTCGCAGACGTCCGTCTGGTGTTTCGCCAAGTGCTTCAATCTCCACCACCTTGCCTTCCCACTCACTGTGGTAGTACTCGTAGGTGCGCTGGGCGTCTCTGAGTCCAGTTCCTGCACCCTGCTCCACACCCTTGTACTCTACCAGCAGCGTACCCACGCGGCCCAGGTGCTTGCCCTTGCCCTCCAGATAGCCAGTGACTCGGCAGGATACACGCAGGCGCGGCTTGACCTTGATAATCTCGCCGTTCTTTCCGTCGTCTCCTGCCGTCCAAATGCCCTCAGGATCGCGCAGAATCAGGCCGTCGAAGCCGCCCATGCCTTGTAGGTACAACGCCAGCTCTTCGGGGCTGAAGCTCTCCAGACCGCCGCCCAGAGCCTCCCCGGGCAGCACCGTCTGAGCCACGTTCACCCAGTCCATCGCCGGGGTGGGAACGAACATACGATGAAACCGCTCATGGTATGGAATCTGCGATGCACCCAATTTCCACTCAGCTGGGGTGAGGTAGTCGAACACAACCAGCTTCAACAGCGGGCAGTCCGGCTTCACCGTTTGACGGCGGAAGATACCCGACAGGGTGGGGAAGTCCAGTCCCGGCAACCACGCCTCCCCCAGGTACGTCCCGGGCCGCAGGAACTCAAAGGCAGGGCGCAGGTGGTCCATGCTCTTGACCACCTCCCCGGTGCGACTGAAGAACTCCAGGCGCTCCCCTTCCCATACCGCGACGCAGTTGCACCCGTCGTACTTCAGCTGCCGCCAGAAAGCCCGGGAGATGTATCCCGGGTCGCTAGCCAGCTTGACAGCGAGAGTGCTGCGCTTGTTGAGGTTCTTGACCTCAACCGCCTTGTGCACAATCATTACGTTTGCCATTGTCTTCCTGCCTTTATGTGGCTTACCATCCCGGAGCTAATGTTGTAGTCCTTTGCAATAACTCGCATTGACCTTGTATCTACTCTAATCGAATCTGCCTGCGCCTGATTTAGTTTACGATAAATCCCGCGCTGCTTCTTCACGTCTTGGTTGTTCTGCCTTTGGTCACCGTAGTATAAGTGACCAGCATTGACGCAGGAGGCTGTTCCACATTTGTGCAAACAGCCTAGACCCGGCGGGCACACTCCGAGCGCGAGGTGCGCTGCCAGTCTATGCGCGTACCACAATCTACCTTGGTACCACTTTAGACCGTGCCCGGTTCTCCTGTGCTTAGCACCCGCGAATAGTTTACATGCTCCGGGCAGGTGCTCGGCGCTCATTAGAACGCCCTCGATTGCCACTCGATACCCACGGCCTCGTCAAGTAGCTCCCGCATTACGTTCTCGGCATCGGCTTGGGCCTTGAAAGCCTCTTCGGACTGCTTCTCCGCGTCACGGAGAGCCTGCCGAGTTGCTACAAGGTGTTCGTTAGCTTGCTTGGAGTCCCGCCGCAGGTTACCTAGAGTCTCGTAGTGCGCTTCAATGCGCGCGGAGATTGGGGGCTTTGGTGCATGTTTAATTCCGCTAGCCGGACAAATCCAGGTTCTATCACGACCACCCCCAGGAATACCATCATTGCTGCGTACTGAGTACTCAAACCAATCACCGTCCGGTTCAACATGGGTAATAACCCCGACAGCTTCCGTTCCTGTGGTCGTCCAATAGGCAGAAATTACCACCCAGTCCCCAACCTTGAAGCTACCCGTTGCGTTATCCACAACGTCCGAGGCGGATACTGGCAGCAGCTGGTCTCCCCAAAACACCAAGTTGCCTGCTTCATCCTCCAAGGCGTAGGCCGGTGCGGTGACGCCGGGAAACTTTACAAACCACCCTTCCCGTCCTCCACGCCCTGTCGTTTTGTGTTCTCCCACCACCTTACCAATCATGCCTGCACGCACGCCGGCCTCTTCATCCGTGCGAGTGATGCGAGTGATGCGAACCATAGAACCAATTTCAAACTTAGACATTGCAATCTCCTGTGGCCTTAGCCGGTTGTTGTATCTTAGTCGAAAGTAGCCAGAGGTGCAACAGGCGCGCCCTCTTTTTCTTTTTGTAGCTGAAGCAGGGCAGCCGCGCGCCACATCACGCCCTCGTAATCCCCCTCCTGCAAGTGACGCAGCAGGCACTCCGCATGGTCGTCGCTGTTGTTGCGGGACCACTGCAACGGCTTGCCCGGATTGTGCTTGTCGTTGCTCTTGAAGGCATGGTGAGCCAGCGAGTTCATAGCAGCCGGGAAGTACCCGAACAGTACGGAGTACAGCGGGTATTCCTTGCGCTCTGCGGAGCCTGCGGGGAGAGAGGACGGCAAGCGAGCGCCGGGGTTTAGCTGGGGCGGTTCCGGGGCGGGCGGGGTTGCCTGACTGGGGCGCTCGATAACCCGAAGGTTATCCTTGTCGTGACCACCCTGCCACGAATCCAGATACACCACAGCTGCGCTGACTCCTGTCACGGTGGCAATATCTCCCGGGCGCATTCCCAGGTGCTTGCAGCGAACACGCTCCACCTTGTCCCCGACCTTGAAGCCCGAGAAGTCTTTTAATCCTAAGTAGGGAGAGACCTGATCCGGATTCATGTACCAATCAAGGCCGCTCTTCGCCTCAATGTACAGGCCCCTACCATTTTTGTCAAGTCGGGTTACCTTATGGACATCACCGACACTAAGACCTGCCGAAGCGTCGCACGGGTAGCAGACCAAAATTTTTACCTTTTCCCCAACTTTAACGCTGCTCATACCTAATTCTTCCTTTAGAGGCTAACGCCGAAAAGGGCGGCGCAACAAGAGACTACCCTAGCAGGTAACCTATTGCAACGCCGCCCAAGTATTAAATTGTGAATCCGTTAATTAAGCGCAACGTGTGCGCGCTGCTTGCGGGTAAGCACCTGCTCCCTGCCGCGACTCCAGCCGCCACAGCTGTTGCAGCGATAGCGTGCGTAGACTGACACCTGCGTATGCCTGTATCCCTTCTGCCGGACATCGGTGCTACCACAGTTCGGGCAGGTATGTCCATCGTGGCTAGGCGAGAAGATGGCAAGATTCTGCGCACCCTGGTACCAACCACGCAACTCCTTGTACATGGACTCCATCGCCAGCACGTCCACAATGTTGTACTTACGCATTTCCTCCCAAGCCGCTAGGTTGCCTGTCTGGCACTCCCGCCACAGGGCCTTGCCCGCGAACTTGCCATGATCTAGCTTGCGTAGGCCATCCTCACCAAAGTGTGTAGTCAGGTAAGCCAGCTTGTGCGAGGTGTGACCGAAGACCTTGCGAGACTCCAGCAGCGTGTCAACGATGCGCGTATCCGGCACGGGCTTTAGCTTGTTGTGCGCCATGCGGGAGCGGATTTTCTTCAAGTCGAACTTTTTACCGTTGTGCGCTACTACAACGTCCGCCGCCGTGAGCAGCTTAGATAGGGCTACACAGAGCCTCTTATCCTTGGTGGGGTTCTTCTGCTCCCGAAGGTCATCATAGATCACCAACGGTACTCCCTGCCACTTCGCACAGAAAGACAAGACGTTCCAGTCTTGAATAATGTCATCGTGGCCTACAAACTGCTTATGCAGTCCCCAGGCCCACACAATCATCTGACTAGTCTCGATGTCGATGTGCAGGATTTTAGGACCCACAGCGGGTGCGTATTTAATGAAGCTTACAGCATCCGCCGTAACTGGAGTCTTCTTACTCGCCATCGGTTAACCCTTTATTTTCGGCTCGTTTCTTGCGGGCCTTAGTGTTTCGTTTAAGGCGCTTTTCCTCGGCCGTCCTATAAGTAGGGTGAAGCAGACCGCCATGCGTGTTTACCATGTGCACCCGTAGGTACTGTGCTACTCCATTCGAGAACACACCGATGTCCCTAACGCCGTAGCGCGGTGCGTTATTTTCCAAGCAGCCTAGCAAGCTGTTGCAGCCCCGGTGCAGGACGCCCCGCATAGCCCCCGTGCGGTGGTCGTGGTCGCCTACCGGATCATGGGGTGGGGAAGTACCCAGGGGAAGACCGCAGAGGGCACAACGGCCCGCCTGCTTCGCCTGCTGCCCTGTGCGCCACAGCTTTAGTCCCGTCTGTGTAAGGCGGGTCATCGTTTCAGACTATCCAAATAGTGCAGCTCCTGTGTGATGCGGTCCGCCGCATGCCACGCGGCCTCCTGCACGTTGAGTGGGAAGCAGCCCAGGCGCAGGAAGTCCAGCGTGCTTGCCGCTCGATCTACGCGCATCCAAAGCAGCATTGCTTGTTCGACTAGGTAGGACTCCCAGCCATCCCCAAGCTTGGCCCTGTACGCCTTGCAGACGGCTTCCGACGCCTCCCCATTGCAGGTAGTACCCCTGAGGATGTTGTCGGCTGCCACGTCGCCTACGCGGGGCAATCCCGGGATGTTGTCGGCGGTGTCTCCCTTTAGCATCTGCATCCAGAACCAGCGGTGACCGTACTGCAATCCATCCTGCCCTAGCACGTCATAGGCACCCAGTGGTACCACCGTCTTGTGCCACGTCTTCCAGTTCAGATGCACCCCGGCAAACATCCGCATGTCCTTGTCCGCTGTGTGGATCACATGCAGCTGTCCTCGCTGCTCTGCTAGCGTGTGCGTAAGGTATGCAATACCGTCATCTGCTTCCCGGTTGATCCACAGCTTGGGCGTGAACTTACTCCCGTCATGGGCCTCCATGTAGTCCCGAAGGAACCGCCAGTTCACCGGCTTGGTGCCCCCTCTCTGCCCCTGGTATTTCTTTGTCTTAGCTGCAAGAAAGCGATCACCCTTTGTAGAGTGATCGGCTGTCAGATGCATGATGACAGAGGAAGCGCCTGTTAGACGCTTCACTTTGTCTACGCGATGCAGGACACTTTGCCGAGCAAGCCCGGGTGAGGTCTCTGCGTTGCCCGCTGCGTAGTAGGCCATATAGTCCGCATCTACGTGAGCGGTAAGCCAGCTAAGAGGAGCAACAGAATCGAATTGTGGTACCGGGGCAGCGTCTCGGACTTGCTCTACCAAGGCGCTAATGTCCATCACTTGCCTTCTTGATCGGCAAATGCGTCGTTATAGCCTACGCTGTGCCCGGACTCCCAGGCCTGCTCCATGGCCTTGATAACCCATTCATGCGGATCAAACGGGGCGCGGGTCTGGGTGTAGCTGTGCTGCTGACCGTAAGCCACCGCCGCTAAGCGCGCGAGGTGCACCAGTTCTGTGCGACGGTCCATTAGCCGATGCCCTCCATGAGGTTATCCGGGTCAGGCTGAGCTGCCGGCTTACTGGTGACCACATCGCCTACAGCTTCGGTAAGGGCCTCTGCGCTCTCCTTGCTCACCGCACCGGCAGCATAGTCGTAGCACGGGAGAGTATTGAAGTTCAGCGCCTTCCGAATAATCTCCTGCCACTTGTTCTTGCTCGCGGCAGGACGAACCACCACACCGTTAGCGTCGGTCTTTGCATCCCACTCGCCCGGAATGTACAGGCTGTCCCACATCTCAGGAGTCGCAAATTGCCAGACAAACAGCAGAGGCTTAGTAAGCGCCGAGCTTACGTTGAGAGGGGTTTTAATGATCGTTTCTCCATCCTCTGCCAGCTGCTCCAGGTACGCAGGCTTCACGGTATCGAAGTCGATGTTAGCGTAGGTGTTGTCCCCGTCCTTGTTGTGCACGATGTTGCCCAAGAAGGCAGCCCGGTCACCTACAAGTTCAATGATGTGCTTAGCAGTGGTGCCTGCACGCATGCGAGTGAACAGCTTGAAGAATTGCGCCTTATCGCTCATGGAAAGCGTAAAGGTCTGGGAGATGATGCGAGGGCGTGGGCCGTCGTCGGTCTCGATAGGCGGGTAGTCCTTACCCGACAGCTCGAAAGCGCAATGCACCCGGACGGACTCTTTATCCGCGCCCTTGTACTTGTGCTTCTGCTTACCCAGTTCAACGTACTCTACCAAACGAAGGCGCGCTGTACCCTCCTTAGGCAGCTCCGAACCCTTCTTGACCTGCGTCTGGTCCGGGCCTTTTTCCTGCACCTGCGCGATGAGCTTAGAAATATCCAATTGTATTACTCCTTAGGTTTGTAGTGATTTAGAACTTTCTGTCTTGCGTCTTCTCGCCTTAGGTGATCCGCTCCACCACCCGACCACCGGTAGTGGTCTTTCCCGGTTGGATACAATCCTAAGGCTGTGGCGTGTAACTTGTTCCTACTTGATGAAACCCATTCTAGGTTACCGACACTGTTATTTTCCTTGTCTCCATCCTTATGGTTCACCTCGTGCCCGTAGCCCTGTAACCATGTTTTAGCTACCAGCCTGTGCACAGATTGACTACGGACTTGCCTTTGCCCACCTCGAAACCTGACCAAAGAAACTTGGTAATAGCCACGGGAGTTGCAGCTAGCTTTGAGAGCGCCCTTAGGACCGTAAACCGTTCCCTAAGGGGATACGTGATACCCCGGGAACATCAAAACCGGGCGAGTGGTTACCAATGAACTCCCGCCTAATAAACTTCCTGTACTCATCTACCTTAGCCTTGTGCCCCTCGGGCATTGCATGCTCTTCCATCATGTTATCGCCGTACTTGGTATCTGATGGCACACCGATAGGAAGCTCCCACTTGAACCACCACTCGATATAAGTGGAGGCCTCTACCATGGCGGCTTCCAAAAGCGCAGCGGCGTCCCCTCGGCAATCCTCATGTGTATCGATGTAAACAGCGTCGTGCACTGTGTTAACCAGCAAGGCCATGCCTCCGAAGTTACCCATCCGATAGAAGGCACGCACCGCCAAGTACATTGCGGCTTTGGCCCACTCACCGCCCGTGCCTTGTACCACGTAGTTCTTAATTTCTGTGGGGCTAAAGCTCTGAGGTGTACCACCTCGGCTTGCGGGCTTCTTTGCCACGAACTCCGGCGATGGGGACTCACTATAGCTGTACATCTTGCCGTCTGGTGTAATGTAGTGAGACCGGCCCAGCTGGCATTGCATCCCCGGTATCTGCGGATGCTGGCAATAGCGGTTAGTCGGAATGCGGTTAGCCTTGATGTACTCGGTAATCTCTTCGATGTACTGAATGAGTTCCGGGTAGCGCTCTGCCTCTGCTGCAATCAGTGCCTCTACGTCCTCCACCGACATGCCAGTAGTTGCGGCAATCTTGGCGACCCCAGCGCCATACGCGCGCTGGAAGCTAAACACCTTTGCATTGCTTCGCAGCTCTGCCCACTTAGCGTGCTCCGGATGATGTTCGTCCGTGGCGGCTTTGAGGATGTAGGCGTAATCCTTGCCTTCGGATTTGCCCCATGCTTGCTCCGCACGCAACACGTGCATGTCCAAGCCGGCGATCAAGTCAGCAATCAGCTGACGACACTGGGTTAACGCCGCCTGCACGTAAATCTCAAGCGACTTGAAGTCGGACTGCACAATCTTTCCGCCAGAGAACCTAGACACGAATGCCCGCTTAATCTGGCTTCCCTTGCACGCGCCGGTTTCAATGTCGTACTTACCCTTACTCACGTTCTGCAAGTTAGGGTCGCTAGACGAGAGCCGCCCGGTGATTGTGCGTACCATGTGCAGCTGGTGGTGGATGATGCCGTCAGGCCCAACCAGCGTAAGCATTCCCTTACTTTCGCCCGTGTCCTCATCGGTGATGATGAAGTAGGTGGACAGGTCCTTGTGAATGTCAGCGCGTCGGGCTAGTGCCTTCAGGAATGGAATGTTCCTATTGCCAAGCTCCTCAATAACATCCGCCGCCGTGCTGTACACTCCCGCGTCGCTTCCTTCCCACTTCTTCTCCGGTGTGGTGAAGCCTTCAAACCGGTACTTGAAGTCCTCGATACGCGACTTTGGTTTAGTAATATCCGCCACTTTTACGCGCTTGGTCTTTATTTCCCCCTTGTTCTTTCCTCCAGCATAGCGCACTACTGCCGGCACGTTCTCTGGGTCTTCCATGCATAGCGTGTACCACTCGTCCAACGGCATGCTGTCGCCGTTAGCTGCACCCTCAATGCCGCATAGGAGTACGTGCGTTTCTTCTTTTTGCGAGTACGTCTGCTTACCTTCGGCATCCAAGATAGGCGCGCGGGCTTTGTAATTCACCGTACCGCCGAAGATCAAGGCGGACTTGTGAAACCTCGAACTCCATTTGAACTCGAACGGCAAACCTTCTGGCACGTAGCCGTTAAGCTCTTGAGTCGCTTCTTTGAGCTGAGCCTTAAGCACCTCGGCGTGCTCCAAAGCCCAGGGCAGGTTAACGAACATGCCGTTAAACTCTGCCTCAATGGTGAAGACCATAGCCCCCATGTTGAGCAGGGCGCTACGAAGTCCTCCCCGAGCCTTGAAGGCCTGCACTTGACCAAGAAATACCTTCTCAGTGTTGCCGATGTCTCCGTCATCCTGCTGGCCTGCGGGGTGTGGCTCGTTGTGGTGGCTCTCGTACCCTACGAGGTATTCCATAAGCATGTCAGCATCGATGTCGGGCGTGTCAATCCCCGCTTCCCACAGCGACTTAACTGCATCGTTCTTAAGGTTACCGCCGTACCGAGGTGCTACTTCGTCCAAGCTGGAGATTTGGTACTCTTGCGCCTGCCCGTGCAATAGGTACTCACCGAGCTGTGTGCACCAAATCTGCCCGCCTCGGTCGATGTAGTCAATCCATGCTTTACGGTTGCGTGGGCCTTGGCAAATTCCGTGCAACACATCGAACTTGATGTTGTGCCCGGAGATGAAGGTGGTTCCGGACAGAAGAGCTTCCATCCACCCATCCTCTGCCCCCACGCTACCGTAGTACCGCCCGGTGTTCTTTTCGTCCCCCTGCCTCTTATGCCCGATTGCTACGATGATGTTTATCCCGTAGAACGGAGAGGCCTTGCGCTTGAGTGCAGCTCTAATGCTGGTCTCAAGGTCGAATATGGTGTAACCCATTACTCGCCCTCACGAACAGCCCGAAAGATGCTTACCACTTCCTCTTTATCGAGAGCTTGGCCCTTATTAAAAGACTCCGATTTTACAAGCTCCGCAGCGGCAGCCATGCGCAGATAAAAAACCCGGTCTGTGGTAATAATCGCATTGTACTCCCCTTTACGTAGTGCTACCCATGACGAGTAGTAATCGTATTCGTTGGGTTCCCCACCGCTGCAAGGATCGCTGTCGTTTTTGCCGCAGTCAGACCAACCAAAGTCTTCCGCTCGCGCGGCAAAGTCTTCTAAGTCTACGGCCCTTAAAAGACCAGACCCGCGAACAAACAGCAGCGCGTCATAATCGGCTGGACATTCTTTGCCGTAGTACGCCGACCCAGTTGGTTTGCAACTAACAACCGTTGTACCCAGAACCTCGCAAATCTGGATGGCTTGAACCTGGGCCTCGGCCAACTTTTCAGGATGTACCTTAATCATGGTGCTTTGCCTCCCGGCTGTGTGATCCAAAGGGTTACGCAAGGAATTAGATTAATACAGAAACGCTTGTTGTAATCGCTGTAGTGCACGCCCACCCACAATGACTCCTTTCGGAATAGCCAGCCCCAGCGCCACCCATTCGGGCACTTCCTGGGCTCGCCGTGGTACCTCGCGTAGCATACTCCGTAAAGTTCGCAACCTACACCCATACTGCACGGACTCATGGTTTAGTCGCCTCAATGTACATAGTGCTGACAGGCCGCCAACCGTCCTTGGTCCACACGTAGCACCCTGACACCTTGCTGTACTTTGTAGGCAAGTGCATCATGTCGCCACGATCACCACAGCGCACCATCGCCATGTGCAGACGAAGGTAGCTAAGTCCCATAGTAGCGAGCAGCATAGTGCCCAGGAACAAAGCAAACACTTTCCATAGTTTCATGTTAGTTACTCGGGTCATAGACGCGGGCGCGGTCCGCATCGAAAATGCATTCCGCCCTCGGGTCGCGCTTTTTGCCTGGGCGGCTAAGTTTATTCTTGGGTGTGTTGATCCAGCGTACGTTAGCAAAAGCGGGGTCATTGTCCTTACCCATCATGATAATGAAGTCGCAGGCACCCTGCTTGCCTACCTTGGAGTCCTTTAGCATGTGCTGGGCCGGATGACGATTGTTTGCACCGTCCACAGACAGCTGAGAGGTTGCAAAGCCGATGCAGTCATATCGCACGCACCAGTTACGACCCTGCTGATACATCGCCTCTAGCACTTGGTCCGTCCGTTCCCCACCGTTTGCCGTAAGTCCGTGGAACTTGACGTTATCCAGCATGTCAAAAATAATGAAGCCTGCGTTTGCCTGCTTGATTATGTTTTCTACGTCTGCACTAGTGTGGTCGTGGATGTCGTAGAACAGCATACGTTCCATCCCCATCCCCATAGCCTTTGTGATGGCTTCGGTAAACAGCGGCTCCCCTTCTAGGCTTCCTTGTTCTACGAGAGCAGCCATCTCCGGGATTGTGGAGTTCAAAAGGGATTGGTACCAGCGCTTGCGAATGCGGCCCCCGGGTCCCTCGTTGTTCAACCACACCCCTGTTCTGTTCTGCCCAGGCCACAGCACGTCTAGTTGTGGTAACCAAAAGGTGCTTTCACTACAGAGAAGTGTAGTCTTACCCGCGTCGGGAGGTGCTGCGACAATCCCGAAGTCACCGCCACGCAAGCCACGCATGTTGTCAGACAGACAACGCAGCCTAAACTTTAGCCCGCTGTCGTCTAAGTCTTCCGCCATCAATTCTTCTGGTGTACCACCTACGAGAGGTAAGCGGGCATTCCTTTTTAAGCGCCCTGCGATGCTCTCTGCCAGAGCTGCTAGCTCCGCCACGATGTCCAGCTCAGCACCCTCATGCCAACGAGACAGCAGCTTGAGCGCCTCTGCGGCACACTCGGTGGCTAGAAGGCGCTCGATCATCCCGTTAGCCAACTCGGCTGGCACATCCTCCGACATGCGATCTACCCAAGACAGAAGAAGCGCTAGCTTGTCCTCGGGTAGAGTCTTGTATCTCACCTCTTCCACGTACATGCGGAAGCTTTCAAGATGCAACTTCTCTGCATCCTTGTGCGCCCCATACCATCCATGTAGGGCGCGCACAATCATCTGTGCTGTTTCCTCTAGTCCCTCTTCCGGCACATGGGGCTTTAGTCTAAGGAACGTCTGCCTGTCCTTGGACAAGCGGAGCAACGTCATTTCAAGCGACATTAGTCCCGCACCTGCTGTTTCTCGTACCCGTGCGGCTGAAAATCGTTATACCAAGGGTCAGAATGCCGATACTCAATTTCTTTATTGGCAGCTTCTCTGCTACGGAAGACGCCGCAGAAAGTACCGTTCCTGTCAGTTACCACCCATACTGTCTCAGGCACTTAACTTGCTCCTTATGTAAGCTACTGTATGCCCCTTAGGGTCCTTCTCACTGGTTATGTTCTGTACCTTTTTGCCCATGGACTTTAGGCGCGCGCGCATCTTCTGAGCCGCATCCTGCCCGGGGTTGCTGCCATTGCGCCTGCCCGTGTCGTCGTCAAGCCACGTGATTACACGCCTAGGCTCATGCAGTAGAGCCAACAGCACGGAGTCCTTTAGCTTTGTTCCGAACAAACACCACGCCTCAGTCACCAAACCAACCTTGTACGCGCTCATAGGGTCTTCAGTGAGCACTACCGCATCGCCCTTTCCAACACCGTACTTGGCGACTAGCCCATTTTTTGGCACGTCTGGACCTATCCACTTCGGGGTTCTTGTGGCATGCCGAGCAGTCCAGTACACCACCTGCCTCTGCTCATCAAGGATTGGCAATACCACCCGGTCCATATCGCTATTGTAGTAGAGGCCCATAGCCGACAGGTGCGCAGGCCCCATACCCATCTTGTAGAACCAGTTGCGTAGGTTGGCGGGCCACTCGCCCGGGTCCCTCTTGTGGGCCTCTGGAAGCTCCAGGGAGGCGCGTGCGCTGTTCTCGGCGGCTCTGGTCTCCGCCTGTAGGCGGAGCCTGTCAGCAATTGATAGCTGCTCTTGGTGGTACGCTACCTCACCGCACCGATGGCAATATGCCGAACTCTCAAGCTCCCCGCGAAACACCACAAGGGGCCTACCTTCTCCGCAGTCGTGCGGGTACCTGCGCTTACCTCCGATGGGTATGCTGGGCAGGTGTGGCACCCATGAGGCGGGGTCAATGTGACGCTCGCCCATGCTAATTCCTAATCCGTATCACGGTGATGCACACTACCCTAAAGAATCCCACCAGCACTAGGGATTAATGTCTCCCTCGCTTGGCTCACACCTTGCACAGGTGTGCCGTAGTTGAAACGTCTTCGTACGTAGTATGCATCACCGTGGCCCCTCTCGCGAAGGGCACGGCGACTGTTTAAGTCTCCCACTCCATCTTACGCATATGTCGGCGGTGCGGGTGGTTCCCTTCCTGCCTTTAACGTCTGACCTTCGAGAGTCAATGCGGAATGCGCTTCCGCCGTAGGACCACTAGCCTACGGTCTGGCTTTAGGCTTGAGCCGAAAAGATGTCGTTCGCGGTGGCGTACAAGACACTACCGGTCTTAACCTGCACCAGAGCGCGGGCACCATCTTCCGTCAGCAGCTTGGAAGCCACGAATTGAAGGCCTGCACTAAGCTGGTCGGTCTGCCGAGTGCTCAGCAACCAGTACTGCTCACCCGGGGTGAGTTCATCGCCGCGAAGGATGCTCATGCAGTTTCACCGTCGAAGATAATGGCGGTCGCCGGAATCTTCATGACTTCCATGTCCAGGCCCTCACCCACGGACACTGCCACAAGGCGATTGCCCTTGTCGTCAACACCGACTGCCGTCACTTCGCCGGTCAGCACGCGGGCCTTCTCGGCACGACCGAAGCGGAAGTTAACACGCTGACCCTTGGTGACGCTCTCCAGCTTGTCACGGTTGGCGGCCTCGGTCTCCAGCTCCTGCAAACGCGCCTGGGCCTTTGCGACGGCTTCGCGTGCTTCTTTGATACGCTCATCAATGTGCTTGACGACTCGCGGGGCCTTCGGAGCGGCAGCGGTGGTTTCGGTGTTGGTCACGTTGGTTTCGTTAGTCATGTATGTTACCTTTTAGTTAGATGGTACTGCGTTCGTGCCCATTGCACGGTGATGCACCCTGTAGCTTCCCGTATTCCCGGTCCGGTTGGCTCTCTATTGGCAGTAGGTAGGGTGCATCACCGTGGCCCCTCTTGCGAAGGGCACGGGCTGTTACGGTTTGCAGCCTGCTGCTACTGCGATGGTGACCGCGCTAACGAAGGCCCAGGCATTTTAACCCACATAGTCTCACCAGTATATCCAAAGTTTGCCTAGGTGCAGGCTCCGATAGCCCAGTTCCCACTCGGTGGGCTGGCCTGGGTAGTACCGAACGCTAAAGCGCCCGTACTCGAACAAAAGCTTACCGTCCACGGCTCAGGTCAATACGGAAAGGACCAAGCCACAGAATCCGACCATCACGCAACCACAATGGCGTCAGCCAGTCACGGGCGTTGGTCTGCTTGCTGAAGGATACGCGCTTCATTCTTCAGTCTCCTCGTAGACCGCACGCAGGATAAGGGTTGCTTTAAACAGCGGCTTACGGAGGGTGAAATACGGGGTGGTGTCGTTGTACCAGCCTTGTTTTTCCTGGTAGTGGGCGTCAACCACGGAGCCGTACTGGAACCGAGCACCAGCGGCCTTGTGTCGGCGCAAACTGCGTTCACTCTTGATAGGGACGTAACGTTCCATTACTGGCTCTCCAAACGATTGATGGTGATGTCGAAAACTTGCAGGATTTGTTCTTGCGTCGCGCTGTCGTTGTAGTGGGGTACAACAATAACACGATTCTCCTCGCGCTCCACGCCGCGCACGTCCCCGCCCAGGTCCACCAGAGTCTGAGTAATCTCGCGCACAGCTTCGCTGTCCAGATACATATCAGACGGGCCACGCTCATGAGGTCCCCAGGTGTTGAACCCTTCAACTCGTGCCAGCGCACCTAGCGTACAGAAGCAGCTGGCAGCGTCGTTCATAGCATCCACGTCGCAGCCGTCGCCGTCTTTGGCATAGGAGTCCTGGGCGAACCCAGCAGCAATTAGGGACCGGGCCTCCTTCAGTACCTGTACCGTGGTCTTAGCCATGGGAGTCACCCAGAAGCTCTAGTTCGTTCTCCTCGAAGGACCACACGCTAGGCAATCCTCTACGGCTGCTGTAGCTGTCGCCGTCGGTGGCTACAAGCACATACGCCGCATCATGCTCTCCCGTGTACTCACGCACCGTAGCAAGGTTGTTAACGAAAAGACCCTGCTCAGGTTCTGGGTAGTATACGCCCAGCCGCGCAATTAGCACGCGGTCGCCGGGCTTGAACTTGCGTGCCATTAGCGTACCGCTCGGCGCAACGCGCGCTCATTGGGGATGACATTGAAAAGCTTGGTGGAGTGCCGATAGTTCTTGTTCTCGGCGCGGTTGAATGCGTGCAGGGTAGGACGGAAGGCCACGTTTGCTGCGCGCTCGCTGCGGGAAAGTTCCATGATGTTCTCCAGTTTTATAGGTGCCCTGGTATGGGCTTTAGGTGATTAGTAGTAGGAGGTTACTTGACGTAGGTTACGCCACGGGTCAGACCGAGGGCCTTGTTCAGACGATTGTGCTGCGGCGGGCAAGACACGTGCAGGTAGCGGGAATCATCCAGAGCCTTCTGCGCGGCGCGGCGGCTCGCCGTGGTGGTGCGCTTGTACTTCGGGTTGCTGTAGCTTACAGCCTCAGCACGAAGGCCTACGAAGTTCTGAACCATCGAAACCGCCTTGCCGAGGCCTTGCTTGATGTTGTTGAAGATGCCCACTAGTACGTTTCCTTTAGTGGTGTTGTGGTCATTGTATCATGTTCGGCGTAGAAGTGTGCACCGTCGCTGTGAATTTCTGCTTCTGCGCTGTTGCGCCAATCTGCGTACCGCTGCGCACTTGCTCGGTTGGGAAACCTACCCGTGCGGTAATCCATACCGAAGCGCACGCCGCCGTAAAAAGCGTGGTAGTCCTCTCCACCCTCTTCCCAATCCCAGGCAACAACTACCCAGCCCGGTTTGCGCTCCAGCAGCTTCGCTTGCCAATACCGCTTAACCTGATTCCAGTACTCCGCGTATGGTGATGCAACGAAGATCACCATATCACGCAGCACGCTCATTGCGGAGTCCTGACGCCGCCGTTACGAACGGCCCAGGTGTTAACGTCATAGACGAATGACGGGTCGCAGTCGTACTCGTTACGATTGAATGCTGTATGCACGGTTGGATTGTCCTTGATAAGCAAGTGTAAGACCGGCCCCCGCTGCTCCGCCGCAACATTGTCGAATCCGGGCAGCATGGTGTTGATGCAAGTTACCGTACTATTCATTACCTCTCCGTATGGACCGCTTAGCAATCCGGGTTAAGAGTCTGGGCCGGTTAGCCTAGTCTCATATGTTTTTTTTATTTGTCTATTACTGGATTGCGACGCTAAACGGTCTGGGCCAAGGCCACCACCACTTACGCATAACCTCTCCTAAATTGTATTTGAGTAACCCACTCGGAAATGGGCTACCTGAATACAACGGGCGGTCTCGGTAACCGCCCATTTGTATTACGTTCCGTAGTGCTCTCATATTAGGAGGGGCTGCGGTTAGGCAGTAGGCACACCTTGCTCAGTGCGCCGTCATCCGTTCTGGAGGTCTGTACTCTACGGTTCAGGGTCTAATGACCCTCCGGCGATAACCTGCGCCGGCCCAGGAGGGTTGCACCCGCGCCTTAGCTCGCAAGCGTCTGGCTTCGTTGGTGCGGTGTAGCTCTATGGTATTTGCTGCTTAGCGGTTGTGCAAGAAATATTTGGTTTTATTTTTAGGTCGTCGGACCATGTAGAAAGCGAAGGGATTAGGCTTCATCGCTCGGGGCCTTCTCGTTAACCTTCTTCTGCACCACACCAATAGCTTCCGCAATCTTCGTAATTACGGTCTCCGCGCTAATAACGCGGCAGCTAAGGGCGGTCACTTCGTCGTACACCGCCCGGACTGCCATAGAACCCGCGCGCAAGTGCGACCTTGCACCTTCCACACCACGATACGGGCTTACCCAGCCGCTATGTGGAGTGAAATAAGTGTCGGGAGGCAGCGGGTCGTTACCTTCCTCCATATTTTCTGGGCTGTTAACCTCAAACCGCGCGCCTGCTGCCTTGTGCCTACGGAATGAGCGTTCGGAGCGGATCGGTACATACTTTGCCATGGTCTTATCCTCTGTGATTGGTTAATTGTTGCTGTTTATTCCACACGTTCCCAGGTATCGCCATCCTCATCAAGGATGGTACCACCCACTTCCAGGGTGTCCAGAAGCTCGTAGCCGCGCTCTGCGGAATCCCAACCCATACGGGATGCAGTATCCAATGAGCATGACCACATTGACCGTTCCCACAAGAATAGCTTCATAGTTACTTACCTCGTCGTCTAGGTTTAACCCATAGCATTCTCGCACGGGCTAGGTTCAATGGCAGTATGCGGCGCCGGTCGCTGCATGGTCCGCAGCTCATTCACCGTGAGAAGAGCAGAGCGCAGGCGGTCGGATCGGGAAGGCGCAGAAGGTGTGTAGCCCATTATGATGCTCCTAGTCGCCCGCATGTAAGCTCCTTGGAGCATAACCGATACCTCAGGGCGATAACAGCCATAGCGAGACGCTCTTCGCACAGTATCGTAACAAGGTCCGCGTCATCCATCAATAGGCTCTAGCTGCGTGTGTTCCCACTCGTCGCCCTCTAGGTCCAAGTACACACCTCCCAGGCCTACAGCAGCCATACGGGCATACTCTTTGCCCAGCATAAGCTTAGCGAAGCGCTCGGTAACGTACTGGCAGCGTCCACTGCTGTAGGTCACCTTGAAGGGCCGGTTAATCACGTTGGGTAGGTCGAGGCTCATGCTTTGCTTTCCGTGTTCGCTGTCGATGTGCCTAGGTTGCCAGCCTCAGGGCGAGGTGTCAAGCGTCGTTTGCAACATATTTATTAACGGATTCAGCTAACTCTCAATACGGAACATACAAGAGGAGGGAAACCGTCAAGCGGCCTCCGATAAGCAGAACAGTACGTTACAAAAGTAAACCGTATGGTGGTGCGTTGCCTGAGTGGCTTAAGGGTGCGCGGTAGCAAGGCGGATGGGTGCCCTACCGGGCCAGCCCCATTTGCCCGTGGGTTCGACTCCCACACGCCCACCTTCAATACGGAACATACGTAGATAGGAAACATTGCTCTGCCTCCTCTGGTCACCAGCGAGGACCCTGTGCCGCCTCTCTCGAACCCTGGTATGCATCCAGCTCGATCACGCGCAACTGCACACGCACACCAGCATCTGGCACCTAGGCGGATGAGGCAGAGCAATGCTCCCTAATACGGAACATACAAGAGAAGGGAGACTTTCGCAATTCCCTTGACCCGCAGAACACGACCTCATCCCTACTCCTGCTTACGTATGGAGCCTGTGGATAACCTGTGAGGCCGTATCTGTGCGCTTAAGAGCCTTCCATGGTACATGGTTATATTATTGTTAATACTAAGGTATTGACTAAGGATTACTAATAGCTATGGGTAGACTGTCATCCGTACCTAAACGTATCTCTACTGTACCTGTCAAGCTTGGGTCTATCAATAGCTCATCTTGGAGAGGTAACACTAAGGGTGGTGCTACTGCCCGTGGCTATACCTATCAGTGGGAACAGTATCGTAAGAGGTTCCTACGATGCAATCCTCTATGTACCTACTGTACTAAGGTAGGTCGTACCACTGAGGCTACGGTGGTTGACCACATCATACCACATCAAGGTAATCAGGATCTATTCTGGTCGCCTAGCAATCACCAAGCACTATGCAAGCCGTGCCACGATAGCATCAAGGCGAAGGAAGAGAAGTCATTAGGGTATCGATAGTACCTAGGTTAACACTAGTCTAACATATCCTATTACTGAATGCATTGTTAGTCATTCAGAATTCTATTGCAAATAGTGCTTGACATCGGTAGTGCTTAGTGCTATCATAGAGGCAGGCGTGCCCGGTATCACCAAGGTGGTAGGGGTGGGTGCGAAGTCGGCAAGGTCGGAATTTCCGGACCCGTTCGTTCCGCATTCGTAGAAAATTTTCCCTATTTGAAACACATTCATACAGTTAGCCATACGGCTTTACCGTTCAGCGTATGGAAGCCTCACGAAATACAAAGGAATATCAATGCAAGCGCCCACACAGCGACAGGAAGCCACCCAGGACGCTCCCCAGGGGCCGCCGATGCTTGCCCTCGGCACACACCGCAGTAAGCCACATTCGGACGTCCTACGAGCACTGAAGAGACCCTACACGACCTCAACCACAGGGAGGCAGCATGACCAACGAAGCGCCCCCTAAGGGCAGAGGTGGAGCACGACCGGGTGCTGGTAGGCCGAAAGGTTCTACTGCTAAGACCCGAAGGGTAGAAGAAAACCTAACTATGCTGGAGCTGCTACAAGAGGTAGCGCTAGGTAGGCTGGAAATTAGCCCGCTGCAACTAAAGGCCGCTACAACTGCGGTGCAATACCTGTCTGTTAAGACCGGTGATGGTGGTAAGGGTGAAGCCCGGCAGGCCGAAGCTGATAAGGCTAACGAAGAGCTGCCGCAAACACCTGCGCCTAAGTTGCAGGTTATCAATTGACCTACCACACTACCGCTTGCCCCGACTGGGCAGACCGATTACAGCGTGGGGATTCCATCATTCCCCCTCCGATCTTTCCGGAGCGCGCTGAAGAAGCACTCAAGGTGTTTAAGCGCCTGCGAATTGTAGACGCACCCGGTTCTCCCACTTTCGGCGAAGCTTGCGGTCAGTGGGTGTTCGATTTAGTGGCTGCTATTTTCGGAGCATACGACGCTGAGACCGGTCGGCGCTTAATTCGTGAAGCGCTGGTACTTATACCTAAGAAGAACAGCAAGTCCACGCTAGCTGCTGGAATCATGGTTACGGCTTTGGTGTTGAATTGGAGGCAGTCAGCAGAGCTACTGATCCTAGCCCCTACTATTAAGATTGCACGTAACGCTTTCGATCCTGCTCGGGATATGATCTACGCAGACCCTCAGCTTAAGAAGCTGCTAAAGGTTTCGGAATCGGTGCGAACCATCACCCACCTTAAGACCCAGGCGGTACTAAAAGTACTAGCTGCGGACTCGGACACGGTGGGCGGTAACAAGGCGTCATGGGTTCTAGTGGATGAACTTTGGCTTTTCGGTAAGCGTGCCGCCACTGCTGCTATGTTCCGTGAGGCTTTCGGCGGGCTAGCTTCAAGGCCCGAAGGCGTTGTTATCAAGCTCACAACTCAGAGCGACGAACCACCGGATGGCGTATTCCGAGAAGACCTTAAGTTGTATAGGGACATCCGGGATGGGGTTGTAGTAGATGATAAGCGACTCCCAGTGCTGTACGAGCACCCTCCCGAGATGGTGGAGGACGGACGAGCGCTCCTGTTGGAGAACATGCCCCTAGTTAACCCTAACTACGGTCGCTCTGTGGATTCGGAGTTCTTATCCGATGAGTTCCGCAAAGCAGAACATACAGGAATAGGCGAGCTGCGCGGCTTCCTAGCTAAGCACGCGAATGTTGAACTTGGGCTGAACCTGAGAAGCGACCGCTGGGCCGGTGCTGACTTCTGGGAAGCGCAGGCCGACCCCACATTGACCCTAGACAGCCTGTGTGCTCGCTCAGAGGTCGCGGTTGTGGGCATAGACGGTGGCGGCCTTGATGACCTCCTGGGCCTTACTGTGATCGGTAGGTGCAGGGTCACGCGGCGGTGGCTTTCGTGGTCGCACGCTTGGGCGCACAGCATCGTGCTAGAGCGCCGCAAGGACATCAAACAGAAGTTGGAAGACTTCGCAGCCGCTGGTGACTTGACGATAGTCGAAAAGCCCGGAGACGACGTAGAAGACGTTTGCGAGATAGTGCGACGCTTAGAAGATATTGGCTTACTTCCTGCTGCTAACGCCGTCGGGGTTGACCCCGTTGGTATTGACGCAATCGTTGATCGGTTGACTAGTCCCGAGTATGGCATCGACATACACCGAATCAAAGCTATTACCCAGGGCTATCGTATGTCCGGCGCTATCAAGACAACCGAGCGCGCCTTAGCGGGTAACACCTTAGTTCATTGCGGACAACTAATGATGGCGTGGTGCGCCGGAAACGCCAAGGTAACACAATCTGGCAACGCGACAATGGTCACTAAGCAACACAGCGGCACAGCAAAGATTGACCCCTTAATGAGCCTGTTCAATTGCGCTTCTCTCATGGGATTAAACCCGGAGGGGCAAGGATCGCTAGACGAATGGCTATCTAGCCTGGGTAATAAATGAAAAATCCGTTCAAGAAGCTGGCGCTAAAGGCGCTAGACGTAGTACGGAACTACACGGCAAGAGACCCAGAGCTTTACCATCTCGGGGGCCTAGAGTCTAGTTCCGGTCAGGTAGTGACAGCTGATAGGGCCATGCAGCACGAGGCCGTATGGTCCTGTGTGCGTATTATTGCTGAGACGATCGCCTCTTTGCAGCTTAACTTGTACATGAGGACCCCAGACGGCAGAAAGCTTGCAGTTAACCATAATTTGCAGTTTCTTCTGCACGACATGCCGAACAGTGATACTACAGCCGTTGTTTTCTGGGAGTCCGTCGTAGCTGCTATGCTTTTGCAGGGTAACGCCTACATTGAGAAATATGTGCGCGACGGCAAAGTGGAATCTCTGCGCTTTCTAGCTCCTGCTAACCTAAATGTGCAGAAAGACCTTAACGGCAATAAGAGATTCTTTTATCGCAAGGACAATGGGCAGCAGGTAGAGATTCTTAGGTCCCGCATTTGGCAGTTGCAGGGCTTTACACTGGATGGTAAGGACGGCGTATCCGCGATTAAGTATGGTGCTGAAGTTTTCGGTACCGCCTTAGCGGCTGACAGACAAGCCGGTAGAACATTCCTAAACGGCATGATGCAAAACGTCTATTACTCGGTAGCTGCCTTCCTAACGAAAGACCAACGAGACATCTTTAAGGCGAACGTGCAGGACTCGGTAGAACGAGGAACCTCACCTATCCTAGAGGGCGGCATCGACGTTAAAGCCCTGGGCTTGAACCCATCCGATGCGCAGCTCTTGGAGTCACGTTCTTACAGTGTAGAGGCTATCTGCCGCTGGTTCCGTGTCCCTCCCTCAATGGTTGGTCATAGCGGTAAGACTCCCTCGTGGGGCACCGGCATCGAACAGAACATGATTGGCTTCCTAACCTTCACCTTGGCTCCTTGGCTTAAGCGCATCGAGCAAGGAATTATGGGGGGCTTGCTCAGCCCTGGGGAGCGCTCTCGTTACTTTGCGCAATTCTCTGTTAAAGACCTGCTGCGCGCAGATAGTGCAGCCCGCGCCGCTTTCAACTCAGTGATGGTAAATAACGGCATCATGACGCGCGACGAGGCGCGAGAAGATGAGGGTTTACCCAAGCTGGGAGGTAAGGCGGCTGTACTTACAGTGCAATCCGCAATGGTCCCCTTGGACATGATCGGACAGAATTTACCACCCGCAAGCGCTAGCCCAACGGCGCAAGAAACACGGGCGTTAGTTGGGATGTATGGAGGTACCACACCTTGACCGTGCGAAAAATCCCAAGCGCACCGGGAGAACGTCTGAGTGCTCGCGCTGGCAAGCTGCCGGCTAAGGCCTTGGAGAGGTGGGAAGGGAAGATGCAGGCCGGTGTTATGTACGACCGTGTTATTGACATCTACGGTTACATCGGCGAAGAGTGGGATTGGAACGGCGAAGAGTATGCGATGGTGGGAACCACCTCGCAGCAGATTAACGAGTTCCTTCGACGTATGGGTGCAGGTCCTGTAACAGTGAACATTAATAGCCCTGGCGGGGACATGTTCGAGGGCTTGGCTATCTATAACCTTCTGCGGGAGCATGTCGGAGAGGTCACAGTAAATGTGGTGGGAAATGCAGCGTCTGCTGCCTCTATCATCACCATGGCGGGTGACGTAATTCAGATGGGCGCCGCAAGTTTCCTCATGATCCACAATACTTGGATTGCCTACGCGGGTAACCGTAACGATTTTATTAAAATGGCGGAAATGATGCTGCCATTCGATAAGGCCATGGCGGGTATTTACTCTGCCCGTACTGGAATCCCCGAGGACGACGTTCTAGCACTAATGGATGCGGAAACTTGGATTGCCGGCGCGGACGCGGTGGCAAAGGGTTTTGCAGACAGGCTAGCGTCTAAGGGAGATGTAAATCCGCAGGCGTCGGTTCGTAAACCCACTGTCCCAAAGGCGTCCGCAGAAATGGACGGCATGTTGGCTTTGGCATTCTCTGCACTGGCTGTACAAGCGCAATCACTTAATCTAATCTAAGGAAGTAACACATGTCGGATAACACCGAACAGCTGCAAAACTCGCTTAAGAACATTTCCGATTCCCTTAAGGCTCATGCCGAAGCCGCTGCCCAGAATGCTAGCCTGAACGCAGAAACCCGCGCCAAGGTTGACGAGCTGCTCATGGCGCAGGGTGCCGTGACTGCCGAGCTTAAGGCAGCGCAGCAGCGCATTACGGAAATGGAAGGCAACGGCGCGGGTGGCGATGTCCAGCACCTGTCTATGGGCCGTCAGTTCGTCAACACCGAGGCGTTCACTGCGTTTGCTGCACAGACTACTCCGCGTGGTCGAGTGGACCACACCTTTAACGCTGCGGTCAGCTCTTTGACCACGGATGCGGACGGCTCTGCTGGCGCGTTGGTGCAGACTACCCGTTTGCCGGGTATCTTGGAGCTTCCGCAGACGCGCCTTACCGTGCGAGACCTGCTGTTGCCGGGTCAGATGGACGGTAACGCTTTGGAGTACGTGCGAGAGACGGGTTTCACCAACAACGCCGCACCGGTTGCTGAGCTGGCTCGTAAGCCGGAGTCCTCGATCAAGTTCGACTTGGTTAACACCAATGCGAAGGTTATCGCGCACTTCTTGAAGGCTTCGCGCCAGATTCTTTCCGACGCCTCGCAGTTGGCTTCGTTCATCGACGGTCGTCTGCGTATCGGCTTGAAGCTGGTTGAAGAGCGTCAGTTGTTGAACGGTGACGGTACTGGTCAGAACCTGCATGGTATCATCCCGCAGGCGCAGGCGTTCGTTCCTCCGCTGGCTGTTGCCGACGCTACCCCGATTGACCGTATGCGCCTTGCCGCGTTGCAGTCTGAACTTGCTGAGATGCCGGTCTCGGGCTTCGTGATGAATCCTATCGACTGGGCAGCTATCGAGCTTCTGAAGGATACCTTGGGCCGCTACATCATCGGTAACCCCCAGGGCCGCGTCGGTGCCACCCTGTGGAACCTGCCCATTGTTACCACGCAGGCTATCGCTCAGGGCAAGTTCCTGTCCGGCGCCTTCAACTCTGCCGCGCAGATTTTCGACCGTTGGCAGGCCCGCGTCGAAGTCGCTACGGAGAATGAAGACGACTTCGTGAAGAACATGGTTACCATCCTGTGCGAAGAGCGTCTCGCTCTGGCTGTGTACCGTCCGGAAGCTTTCGTTTACGGTGACGTGAACGAGCCGGAAACCCCGTAAGGGTTAACTATTGGGGAGTGCTACGTGCGCTCCCCAATTTCATTAGGAGGGAGGATGGAACACCCAGCCTCATTAGTTTTAAGGCACCTACAGGTAGAGGCATACGACGACGCAGAGCGTTCCTACATTATGGAGCAGTGTGTTCAGGCCGCCGACGAAGCCGCTCAGAGTTTTCTAGGGCGCAAGGTGTATGCCACTGAGGAAGAGGTTTTAGAGGCTCTGCAAGACGGCACATCCGGCGACAAACCTATGGTAGCTACCAGAGCCTATAGACAAGCAGTGTTGCTGATTGTGGGGCACCTGTACCGCAATCGTGAAGCCGTGGGAACCGCCGATATGCGGGAGCTTCCCATGGGCGCATACTCGCTGCTATGGCCTATGCGTGTAGGGCTGGGCATCTAGTGGGTATCTCTGCGGGCACTCTGCGCACCCGCGTGGAGCTGCAAGAGCGAGACCCCGGTGGTACGGACGATTGGGGCCAGCCTAGTCTAACTTGGTCGCGTCTGGGGGAGTTTTCGGCGGCGGTTAAAAATGAGACCGGCTTAGGTGCTATCCGCACTTCGGTCTCTGGTGGTATACCTGCCAGCATCGCGCGCTATTCCTTCAAGGTCCGGGCAGAGGTAATTAGCCACTTCCAAGTTAACCCCGCGCAGCGCTTGCTAGCGAAGTTGCCCTTTAACCCTACAGTTTACGTATTCAAGATAACGGGAGTTATTAGCGACTTCTCGGACACATCGCAAGCGTATATCCTCGCGGAGGTGGGCGGCAGTGAAGGTTAGCCTAGACATCCAAGGTGCTCTAGCGGGTATAGGAGCATTGCAGGAGGACGTAGAAAGTATCACGCGAACTATGGCCTACGCTGCTGGGTCTGCGGTAGAGAGAGAGGCTAAAGCCTTCGCCCCCAGGAAGTCCGGAAAGTTCGCGGCATCGATCTACGTTGCTTACAGTGACGACAGCACGGAGACGCGCAAAGTTTACTCCATCTCGTGGAACCGAAAGAAAGCACCACACGGGCACCTACTGGAGTTTGGGCATTGGCGTACTAACGTAGTTGTGCAGCAGTCTAACGGGCAATGGGTAACGACCAAAGAGAAGCTAGACAATCCCGTGTGGATTGCAGCTAAGCCCACTTTGAGGCCTGCTTACGACACCATGCAACCAAGACTAATGAGCATCGCCCTACACGCGGGACAGAAGAGATTTTCAGAACTCGTGAAGGAGCGTAAGGCATGACCTACGGGCCCATTGTGGTTGCAGCACTTACACCAGTAGCACCCGGAAGGGTATTCTCCGACTCTCCACCGGACAATGCGGGCAGGGCGGCGCACGTAATCTTTCAGAGAGTGGGTGGTGTTCCCACTTACTTCTCAGAGGGTGAGCTGCCGGATAAGCAAAACTCGCGTCTACAGTTGTTCGTGTGGACGGAACGACGAGAACTAACGCAGCAACTAACTACTGCAATACTAAGAATAGTCGCAAGACATCCTAGCATGCAGCCACTCACAGCACCAATAGACGATTACGAGCCAACACTCAAGCTCTACGGCTCTCGCGTCGATGTTTCGCTGTGGCATCCATTTGATTAAGGAAAAAGTATGTCCCTGACTCTTCCAAAGGGTATTCAGTTCGGTTTTGCTTCCCTGCTTGACTCCCCGTCTGCCGTAACTGGCTTCACCTCTGCCGATCCGGCGATTGCCACCGGATCGACTGTTGCGGCGGGTAGCGTCGTGGTTGTGGGCTCCAATGGTTGGCCCATCTTGAACAACCGTGTGTCCGTCGTGGGTGATGCCGATGAACTCTTGGGCATCGATACCACGGAGGCTGCTTTGTTCCCAGGTACCTCTGGCGCGGGCACCCTGCGCGTTGCTGGCGACTTCACGAACTTTACGCAGCAGGGCGACCCCACCACCTCCGGTGGCGAGCAACAGTTTTGGAACGGCATTCTGCTGGAAGACCCGTTGGGCCGCCAAATTAGTCTTCCAACCTTCAAGAACGCCAAGACGCTTACCATCCCGCTGTACTATGACGCCGACGAGCCTTGGTATAAGGCGGCTCAGGTCGTAGATGCACGCGGCGAGCCCGTTGTGCTGCGCGCCCGCATGTTGAATGGCGACGCTCTGTACTGGTACGGCTACCTCTCGTTTGACGCCGATCCGTCCATGGCTTCCAACACCCCGATGGGCAACACTGCGGTGTTCACCATCATTGGTGCCTCTACGCTGGTTAAGGCGTAATCGGTGGCGGTGCGTAAGGGAGAAGCCCCGCGCCGCATCCCAGTAGAAATTAAGTTCAAGGGTGCAGCGGAACGCGTCAATCTTCGGGTGGTGTTCCGCAACCTGACCGGCACGGAGTTTCGGGAGTACGCCTCACGGCTTACTCTCGGGGCTTTGCTGGTTGAACTTATTGAGTCCTGGGATTGTGACTACCCGCTTAGCACGGAAGGATTCGAGCAATTTGAGGACGAGCGCCCAGGGGTTTGCGAGGGTCTGTTATCGGGATGGCATCGAGCGCGGAGGCTTGAGCTAGAGGGAAATTGAGGGCTGCGGTTGAGGCGTTCCACTACCGCGCCCCAGCAGCGGCGGAATACTTAGCGCTCGGCTTTACGGCAGAGCACTTTGTCACGCCAGAGGTGGAAGTGTGGGAGGAGTCATGGGAAGCGTTCACCGTTTACCTTGAACTTCAGAACCAATGGCGTTGCGCGTCGGGTGGTGCTATCGCACTGGATTACGGCGTGGTATTTGACTTGCTCCGGCACCGCAACATTCAAGGCGATGACCGGGACGACCTTATGTACAAATTAAGAATCATAGAAGCGGAAGCTCTCAAGCACATAAATAAGGGTTAACCTTGACAGACCAAATTATAGGCGTCGCCCGCATTGTTGTGGAGGCCGACGCAGAACCGGCAGTGCAAGGCACCAACCGCGCTAAACAGGCGGTCTCGGGCCTTGCGGCTACGGTAGAAGACAGCTCCAAAAGACAAGTAAACGCGACCATCCGGCAGCAACAGGCGTTGCAACGGCAGATTGAGACTCTAGGACTCTCGCGGGAAGAATTAATCCGTTGGCGGATTCAGAACCAGACCAGCGGAGACACTGCCGAGCGTCTTACCCAAGCACTCGAACGGCAGATAGAAAAGACGCGGCAGCTTACCTCAGCGCGAAGCGTCACGGGCTCCACCGCTGCGACTGAAGCAGAGACCCGCGCGCTTGAGAAGCAGAGCGCCATTCGGGACCGTCTAACCACCCTGCTTAACACACAGAGGGGGCAGCGAATCCTAGAGGCGCAGGGTGCCACCGCAGCGGCAGGGGCGACCGACAAGCACAGCGATGCTATTAAGCGCGGCGGCATTTCTTTGGGTCAGTACAATGCGGCACTGCGCACCTTACCCGCGCAATACACGGACATCGTTACGCAGATTGCAGGTGGGCAAAACCTGGGGCTTATCCTGTTGCAGCAAGGCGGGCAGATTAAAGACAGTTTCGGTGGGGTGCAAAACGCCTTCCGGGGTGTCATATCTTCGGCCTCCGCACTGATTAACCCGATGACCGTAACCGCAGCAGCGTTAGCCGCAACTGCCGTAGCTGCTTACCAAGGCTCACAAGAGCTTGTGGGCTATAATGCCGCCCTACTTGGTTCCGGTAACTCAGCTGGTGTAACCGCCGCCGCCTTGGCAGACCTAGCAGCTCAGTTTGATGAGATGGAGGGCATAACCACAGGCAAGGCAGCAGATGCCTTAATGCAGGTTGCCTCAACAGGGGCCTTCACTGCTGAACAGATGCGGGTGGTGGCGCAAGCCTCTCTGGAGTGGAGCGTCGCAACCGGTGCCGCTGTAGGGGACACCGTTAAAGAATTCGTGAAGCTAGCGGACGACCCCGTTAAAGCCATCATCGAGTTGAATAACAAGATGGGTTTACTAACGGATGCGCAAGTACAGAGCATTCAAATTTTAGTGGCCCAAGGCAAACACACGGAAGCCGTCACCGAGGCTATTAGATTGCAGGCGGCAACGCTAAGCGACCGTAGCGAAAAGATGGTGGAGAACCTGGGGGCGCTGGAGCGTAGCTGGCGGGCAGTCCGTAGCGTAGTGGCGGAAACCTGGGATGCTATGAAAGCGGTGGGCCGGGATGACACCGCCACCGACCGCATCAATAAGCAGACGCGTAAGCTAGTAGAGGCAGAGGACGCGCTTAAATATGCGCGTACCGACAGAGCCAAAGCAGCAGCGCGCGCCGACGTGGAAGAAGCTAAGGCGGCCATCGCGCAGTTGCAGCGAGCGCAGAAAGCAGCAGCAGCCGGGGGCACGGCTCCCGGTCAGAGTGCCGAGCAACGCCGGGCTATTGAGGCCAACGCAAAGCTGCGCGACAAGAATCTAGAAGAGGAGAGAGCGGTAGCCGCCAAGTCTGAAAAACTTGAGGAGCGCTTGCAGAACCTACGTACTAAGTTCGCCCGCGACGGGGTTACAGACCGAATTGCTATTGCGAAAGCCGAAGCCCTAGAAACAGAAAAGTACAACGACGAGCAAGCTAAGAAGCAGAAGAAAGATAAAGGCGACGGCGGCGTAAACAGTGCGCGCATGGCTGCTGCTAAAGCCGACGCTGCCCGCGAGAAAGAACAGCTTGCCAATTCCACCCGAGAGCTTCAGGCGCAGTATGCGGCGCGGGAAATTTCCGCAAACGACTATTACCGCAAACTTAGGGAGCTAGCTAAGACGGGCGCAACTCAGGAAGAGGAAGCCATCCGCGCGCAGATTGCCGTTCTAGACTTGCAGACAGGTAAGCGCAAGGAATCTGGGGCTGTAGCTATCCAGCGCGCATCTCTTGAGGAGCAATTACAGAAAGTCCAAGAAGGCTACGCTTCAAGACTTCGTGTTATTACTTCGGAGGAGACGCAAGCGACCGAGAAGCGTGTAGCCGCGATGCGTGCTTACCGCGAGGCGTTGCAAGAAAGTACAGCAGCTATGCAAGCGCAGTTTGAATCTATCGCTAAACGCGTGGGTCAGGGAGACCGCGAGTTTGAGATTGAGACTAAGATAAACGAGGTGCTGTCAGACAAGGCGAAGCGCCTGCGTGAGATTGCGGCTGCGCGCGACGCAGGCGGGGATTCCGAGGTTGCGGACGCTAACGAGGCTGCTGTTATTGAGGAGGCCCGTGCTAAGGTTGAAGTAATCCGCCAAGGCTACAGAGACCTAGACGCGGAGCAAGCTAATGCCTTAAATGGTATGTCTGCCGCCCTAAAGAACTACGCCACGGAGTCTAGCAACGTGGCGGGTCAGGTGCAGTCCGCTATGGCGGGTGTGTTTACTGGCCTTGAAGACGTGTTTGTCAAAGCGGCGGAGACGGGAAAGCTGAGCTTTAAAGACATGGCTAACTCCATCCTCGCGGACTTGGCGCGCATCGCAGCCCGTCAGGCCGTTATGGGCATCGTCGGAAGTGTCATGGGCGGTCTCACAGGAGGCGTGGGCGCTGCGGGAGCCTCATCTGTAACCACAGGAACCCAGGGTATCACCAGCTCTCTCGCACAGGCGCTCATCAAGGGCGGCAAGGCGGATGGTGGCTACACCGGTCCGGGTGGGAAGTACGAGCCCAAGGGTGTGGTACACGCTGGGGAAGTGGTGTGGTCCCAAGCGGACGTAGCCCGTGCTGGCGGTGTAGGGGCTGTAGAAGCCATGCGCCTGGGAAAGCAGGGGTACGCTGCGGGAGGATCACCGGGCGTCGCTAGCATGGCCCCTACGAAGCAGGGAGCGCCTAACGTCAATGTGACCATTGTCGGGGGGCCGGAGGACGCGACAGCAGAAAGCAGCATGAACCAAAACGGCGACCTAGACATCACGGTCTTCATGGGACGCGCGGAAAAGTTCATTGCAGGTAACATCGCCAACGGGCGCAGCCCCGTTACCGCAGCCCTCAAGGGACGGCTAAATGTGGAGGACCGGAAGGGATGAGCGAGCTACCTAGCTACGTGGAGGTGTTGGTAGAGGGGTACGGAGAGGAGTTTGACCCCTCTATCGAAATTACAGAGATGGAAAGGGGATTCGCCAAGCAGCGGGTTAAAAACACCTTCGTCACCATGAAACTAAATCTTAAACTGCTTATCCGTGGTAAAGCTAATGTGGATGCGTTTGACGAGTGGTATTTTAACGACATAAAGCGCATCGGGTTCTTTACTATGCGGCACCCGCGTAAAGGGCAGGTAATCACCTGCCGATTTTTTGAAGCTAAGTTAGGACCCATCGTAATGGTCCAGCCGGGCTTTGCTTCAGTCACGAGGGATTGCACAGTGGAGTACATAAGGCAATGAGCTTTATTGAAAACCGGCAGCGTACCACGGACTTCGCTGGTGTCCTGCAATTCCTAGAAATATCGGCCCCGTCCTTTCCGGATACCTTGCGCCTAGTCAACGACTCGATTAACTGGACTATCGACGGGCAGGAGTATCTGGCTATGCCATTCCGTATCAAGCTGCCCACAGATGCCTCAGGTACCGCAGGTAGCATTGATATAGAGATGGACAACGTAGGCCGCAACATGACAGAGGAGCTAGAAAGGCTCCCACCGAACGAAATGGTGCAGGCCCGCTTGCGCCTTAGTGATCGGGATGCACCATCTAGTTTCTTTAGGGACATCCCTATGCCCATTGTCCGGGTTAGTGTTACCACTACATCCGCTACCGCAACTGCTAGCATGGATTCTATAATGCGGCAGCAGGCTTGCCGATTGCGGGCCAACGAGTTTACCTTACCCGGTATTTTCACTTGAACATAAATAGCCTTATCGGCATCCCTTATGATCCGCGTAGTTTCGACTGCGCGGACTTCGTAATACGGGTGCAACGCGAATTATTCGGAAGGCATATAAACCTTCCTAGTGCTCGTCCCCGTATCCACGAGGGCGGGCAGCGACATGTAAAAGACCTGTCAATGCAGTATGCAGCACCTACCAACTCTCCTAGGGACGGCGATTTAGTCCTTATGAAGCAGTGCGGTAAGACCCGCGCAACGCATGTAGGCGTTTATTTCTTCAGAGATTACGAGCCGTGGGTTTTGCATTGCAGTGAGGACAACGGCTTTAGCGTTGCTCAGCGCGTGCGCGAGCTTCCGGATTCCAGTGTAGAC
>JAAIGE0100051159.1_pt1 | contig 45064 bp, 46 predicted proteins | sample 6487951 | NCBI WGS metagenome assembly JAAIGE01 (sample SAMN13974128, study PRJNA590717) | phyllosphere metagenome | biome: tomato field; feature: multiple bacterial spot infested tomato fields; material: tomato leaves; isolation source: leaves from tomato fields | host: Solanum lycopersicum ...
ACCCCCGCGCGCAAGGCTGCAACCTCCTGATACTAGCATCCACAGTTGCACCCCTCGTTAACGGGTGCGGCTGCAAGGACGCATACAGTGTCACAACCCGCATACATCTACGCCCGTTTCAGTTCGCTGGAGCAGGGAAAAGGCACCTCGCTACGTCGCCAGTTCGACAACGCGCGGGAGTTCATCAAGAGCAACGGCTTCGAGTACCCACGCGACGAGCATGGCGATCTCGTTCCCACGCCAGAACGCGATTTGGCCGACGAGGGCCGGTCGGCATACAGCGGGGCGAATCGCGCTCCCGGTGGTGCGCTTCACGAGTTTGAACGTCAGGCGCTTGCCGGTCATTTCCGCAACGGTGCGTACCTCGTCGTAGAACACCTCGATCGTTTGTCACGCCAGGGCTACGAAGAAGTCCTGCAAATCCTCAAAAACCTGTCGAGCAACGGCGTCACCGTCGTGACCATCGACGGCCCCACGTACTGGAACGCCTATGAGCGTGCCGACATGGGCAAGGTGATGATGGCTATCGTGAAGGCGGAAGCCGCGCACGATCACAGCCACGAGAAAAGCAAGAAGCTGAAGAAGGCTTGGAACCTCCGCATCGAGGCTATCCAAGCTGGCGAAAAGCGAGCGTTTACCCCGCTGTTGCCCGCCTGGATGGAAGTGGACCCGGAAAGCAAAGCACCGGTCCTGAACCAGCACCGATCTGCCGTGCTGCGCGAAATCTACGAGTGGTACGATGCCGGGTATGGCTTGCCCGCGATGGTGCGGATGCTGAACGGCCGGAAGGAGCCTAGTTGGGGATACGGCGCTCGCATGAGCAAAGCCGGATGGAACACCGCGTACCTGCACAAGCTGCTGACGAATCGTGCCGTGCTCGGTGAGTACCGCCCCGGATCACGCGGCCACAGCGAGATCGGTAAGCGTGATAAGGGTATCCTGATCGACGGCTACTATCCGCAAGCCATTCCAGCGGACCTGTTCAACCGTGTTCAGTCTCGCCGTGCAAGCCGTCGCAACATGGGTGGCAAAGCCGAAAAGACGATGAGCAACCTGTTCAGCGGCATGATGTTCTGCCGGGAATGTGGCGCGGCTATGTATTTCCAGAGCCAGCAGCGCGCCGGTCGCTCCACCAATCACAAAAGCCGTGTTGATGGTCGCAAGCTGACCTACACAGCGAAGATCGACCGCAGTTACATGATGTGCAACAACAACCGCCGTCTGCATGTCTGCACCAATAACCAGCGTTTCCGGTATGAGTTTCTGGAGGACAGCATCTTGGACGCGGTGCTGAACGTCGCGATGGACAACAAGAGCTTTGAAGTGGCCGACCGTGCAGCGACGGTGCGAACCAACATCGCGGAGATTGAGCGGCTGCTAGAGGGCAAACGCTACCAGCTTGCCAACTTGGGCGACGCATTACGCGACCGCTTTTCAAAAACGGTCAACAATCAGATCGCCGACCTAGAGGAAGAGATCGAACGCGACGAAGCCGAGTTGAAGACCATGCGGGCAGACCTCTTGGTCGAGGAAGGCGATGCCACCCCTGACGAGCATCTAGCCCGCGTGGCTCAGGTACGAGACAGCCTGCATAGCGAGGACGCTGACGAGCGATACGGAGCGCGTGTTCGTGTTCGTGCAGCACTGGCAAGGGTGATGACGATCCAGTGCGACCAGCAGGGACTTGCAACCGTCATCCTAGCCAACGGGTTGATGGCTTGGCGCTTCGACAAGCAGGGCAAGCCTCGCGGTACGGTGGACCTTCGCGGGCAGCTGGACACGCATAAGGGTCTGACACGCGGCGAGCTGGCCACCAATGCAAGCAACGTGGAAGCGGTCTTACGAAGGAGTGCCGGTTGATGTGGAAGTGGCTCAAAGCGATGTTCTCGTCACCACCGGAGGACCCCAATGCCCCAAAATGCCCATCGTGTGGCGCACCGCCGATAGAGAACGCGTTCAACTGGCAAACTGGTGAGTTGCAGGCCAAGTGCCGCAACGACCACGTTTGGTGATAGGAGCGCCGTAGAGCGTCACTCAGAGCGAAAGCGCCCAAGCGCTTTGCTATCTTCCTGGGCTTCCTAGAGCCTCCTAGCCCTATTCGGCTGCTTCACACTCCTCCCTGTTCCGCTTCAACTCCAGGTGGCGGGCGATTGGTGGCGGTCGATGGCTCCGGGTGTCTCGGCGTTGTTTGAGAAAGCGCAGCAAGCGCGAGTTAGCTTGGCTGATCGGCGGCATTAGCAGCGAGGCAGCTTGTGTTGATCGCTACCGATATGAAGCACGAAGCAAGCGCGCTTCCGCTCGACGTAGATGCGGACACCTTCAAACGTAACTGCAAACTCATCGTCTTCGAAATCAGCCGAGTAGTCGAACGTGCTAAGCGCGTAATCAGCGAGGGCGTTGAGGTCGATCTGTGCGGCGGTCTGCATTGTGGGCACTCCTTGTTGCCCACTCTGGATGTTGCCACTGAAATCAGAGGGCGAGCAAAGAAGTGATGTTCAGAGCAGATTTCTACTCTGGTGCGAGATTGTAGAAAACTGCTCGCCCTGCGCTAACTCTGGTGCAACTTTCTCCTGTGGCATAACATAGGAGATTGCCACATGACGGAAAGCTACCCTGCCGCAAGTCTTGAGACAGCGGCGTGCTTATGGGAGGCTGTGTTAGAGCGCCGCGATGATCCTCTAGTGCAGAGCGCGTTCGAGCGTCTTGGTACTAGCAGCGTTCGGCTGTCGGTGCTGCGCTGGGTCGAGTTGGTCGATGCCGCATGGGCAAAGGCCAAGGACACCTACGATGCTCCCTTCGATTGGGAGTTCGTACCGCAGTGGATCAGCGCGCACATCGACTGGTCGACCGACTACCCAACCTACAAGATCGGAGGTCGCTGATGGACGTTGTTACCTTGCTGGGGACCGACGTGGTTCAGCAGCTTTTCAAGAACCACACACTACAGCAGCCCCTCAAAGGCAGTCACGAGGAAATGGACTTTGAGCCAGTATGCAAGGTCTTCCTGCCTTGGACTTCGGGGACGTGGTTGCTCACCGAAATGGATGATGAGGGATTGGCGTTCGGTCTTGCCGACCTGGGCTTTGGCACCCCGGAACTCGGCTACATCAGCTTGGATGAGATGCTAGAGGTCAAAGGCCCCGGTGGTCTGCGCGTCGAGCGCGACATACACTGGCGAGCCACAAAGCCGCTGTCCGCTTACGCAACAGAGAGCAGGCAGCTGGGCTACATCAAAGCATAACGAAAAGCCCCGGTGCATCACACCGGGGCTTTTCCATGTCAGTTGTTGGCGTTGCCCGAGGAAGCGAATCGGCTCCGCGTCAGGCATAGAAAAGCCCCGGAGAATGACTCCGGGGCGTGGGGTAGAAGTGCAGTTCGTTAAGCGGTCTTCTCGGCCTTCTTCGCTGCGCGCGTTGTCCGCATTTTGTCGGTGCGGGCCGCCTTCTTCTCGCCCAGCGTAGTCAGTTGTGCGTCGTACTCACCGGCCTTAATCCGGTCCGCGTAGTAGGACAGCGCATCGAGGAAGTTGGCTACCGGGACGCTCATCTCCTTCACGTCAACGTCGGTGTCCTGCACCTTCACACGCTCCAGCACGAGCGCGCTGTTGTTGACCCGGATAGTGAATGCGACCTTGTCGGCTGCGATCTTGAAGCTGGGCTTACGTTCCAGCTTCTCACCCTTTTGCGCCTTGGGGAACTCAGCGTGCATTCGCTCGATGTTGTCGAGCGCAAGCTGCTGAATCGACCGACCAACAGCGACCTTGCTGAACTCCGGAGCCTGCTGCGCGGGGATGAGCAGCTTGGGGTCGAAACGTGCCATGTTGTGTACTCCGATCTAACAAAACGCCTGTTGCGCCCTGTCCCAATCGTATGTTGCCAGTCGGCAATCAGGGCGAGCCGAAGAATTCTAAGCCAGAGCAAAAATTAGCTGGGAAGGAAACCGTACGCATAAACAAGCGGAAGCAGCTTCGCCGTTAGCTTATCCTGCGCTGCATAGAACGGGCCGAAATCGGTAACCTCGTTCGCTTCATTCGCCTCAAGAGCACGCCTGATCTGGAACCAGCCTACGTCGGGCCGATTGAGCTTCAAATTGTCGTTGATTGTGCGATTAAACTTCGTCTTGTGAAAACCCGCCCACAGCACGCGGCCTTGTGCCAGGAGTTCGCTTGCCTCCTTGCTCAGCTTCTTGCCTCGTAGGTATTCAAGCATGAAGTTAGACTCGAAACGCCCCGCGACACCAACTTCCTTCTCGGAGAATGGAATAAAATGATTTACAAGATTCCATTTTTTGCCTTGCCACAGTAAAGCAGTTGCCCCTGCCGTTAGATTACTTCGGTGAAAGAGCATCCAGATCAGGCAGTCCAGTATGAATGCTTCAGCGAGTGCACAAGATGGCTGAACGAATTGATCCCGATCATTAAGCCAAGTCTTTTTAATTAGCAGGCGCACCGCAAACATAACGGCCACCTGCCACAAATTGTCTTTGTTGACGAAGAACCCTCGGCCGCTACCAAAACCCGACGATAGTAGCATGGTCAAGCCCGGCGCCTGCTGAAGGTCGTTACCGGCGCAATTAAACCAGCCGACCGCCCCGTCGGACCATCGGGTGCCTCGTAAATCGCGAGTTGCGGTCGCCGGTTCAACAGCACCTTTCAAAGGCAGCGCAGGTTCGTCGTTAGTGGCGGGTCTCAGTGGCCATGTAGCCAGCAACCTCTCGTTCTCGATATTGGAAAACGTCTTGTCACCAATCAAGTGGCCATGACGATCAAGAACGTCGGCGACGACTTCTCCAATTGCTTCTTTCTTGGCCATATCCCAGATGAGAAAGCCAATTGGAAACTCACCTGTGAGCCCGTCGAATACTCGGCTGGGTACGACAAAACCCCCAAGATATCGGGCTTTCCAAGTCGACCTAAAACCCTCGAAGGCCTGAGAGTTGACATACTTTAGCTTGCCAAAAACGGCAACGGTGGCGTTTGGTATTTCTATGTGTATGCGCGCGAGAAACTGCGTCAACAACTCGTTCGTTGCTTTTCCGTAAGGCTTCATTGCCGACGCCGCTAGGCGTGAGCGAGCAACCCCCGTCTTACTCTTGTCAACACCTTGACTGGCAACGTTGTCTGAACTTGTGGCCTCCGCGTATGGTGGATTAATTAGCACCAGTATCTTCTTTGCCCCTTTTTGCTTTGCATTGGCTGCGCTGATCGCGGCCTTCAGCTCGGAGGGCATTTTGTTGCTCAGGCCGTAATCGATAGTGCCAAAGTCGGAAACATCATCGTTGAGGTAATCGTACTGAAACTTGCTTGCTCCAGCACAGGTGTGACTAGCCGCCATAACATCCACGTCGGCTTGATCGAGGGTGCTCATAAACACATTGCGGTAGTTGCTGTGCTTGACCTCTAGATTGCCGACACCACAGCACATGTCCCAGACGATGTATCTCTGCTGCCAGTTTTTACCTAAGACGGCAGCGAGTTCGTCATAGGCCTTATCGACCACATGCAAGGGTGTGAAGTAGGCGCCTTTAAAAGCCCGCTCATCAAGCGGTAGCAACGTGTCGCGCCGCTCTAGCAGGTACTGACGGTGCTCCTGCTCGGGCGGCCTGTCATAAATGGCCCAGAAATTTCGGTAACCACTCAGGCCGTTGAGCGCATAAAGCGTGCCGTTTAACAGGAACACTGGCTTGTCATCATCATGTAGCAGCCTTGCGGGCAGATCACTGACCGCAGCCTTTTTGCCATCATGCATGATGTCCGCAAAGAATAGGAGGGCATAGTCCGACGGTTGGACCCCATTCAGCTCAGACCCAACCATCCCAACCCATCTATCGAACACCTGCCTGAGATTATCCGGCGTGATAGGTGTTCGAATGATCTTGCCAGCCCGGATAGCTGATTTAACAGCACCAACGAAGTTAGCTTCGTGGTCTGCGATCGGGTAGACGACAAAGTGCGCCTCGATAAACGGAGCAGCCTTAGCCGCTAACGCCTTGTCTACCTTAGAGCCAGACTTTGGCCACTTCATTTCTTTGTCGTCCAAGAGCGGAAGCGCCTTCTCCGTCTCCATCACAGCCGCTTTTTCGGGATCAATGACGCATAGAAACGGCGGAATCGGTTCACCAAGTTTGCGAGCGGCACGAACGTAAAATAATAATTGAGTGAACATCATGACGGGAGCGGTGGCGACTCCCTTTGCCTCGAACCAGACCTCCTTAGTTCGGATATCAACAAGCGTTTTGTTGTACGCTTTTAGGCCGAGCGCCTTGATATAAGCGTCTTTCACATCCTCTTCAGTTTTGGCAGAAAGCAAATCGTTCTTAAGGCTCATGGCCGGGTCACCTGCATCGCTATGAGGACCCTCGCACATTTTCCCATTTATCGTGGGCTGGCAAGCGCGGCGATGATCGGCGCAGGCTACCATGGTTGAAGTGATGCTATCGTCCATGTCTCAACAGCGCACAACGTTGCGCCGGGGGCTTACTCGGTGGCACTTTATCGTATCTAACCAGCTTCGCTGACCTAAGCTGCTCTACACACAAATATTCAAGGCCTAATTTATAAGGCCCGAAGCATGCGTTTTAGAGCCAGGATGAAGGCATTTCTTTGACCTGAGCGATCGCCTTCGTAGAGGCAGCAGCGAGAGCCACAGTTAGCAGCCTTGTCGCCACAAGCAATCTAAATTAGCTCGCTTTTGTGATAACAGCCGTTCTGCACTAGGATTTCTTTGCAGAAGTCAGAAGACTAGCCTAATAAGTACATGGTGCCAAAGAGAACACCCAGGTTTAATGTTGCGTCAGCTGCAAAGCCCGTCCGCATTAATCTGACTGGTGTCTATGACGGTCGATGGCGCAAGCAACGCAATCGACGCCTTGATGCCGAGCCGTTGTGCCGCCACTGCACTGGACGCGGCTTGGTCACTCCCGCTGTTGAGGTCGATCACATCAAGCCCAAGGCCCTTGGCGGTGGTGACGAGTGGGACAACACGCAGAGCCTCTGCAAAGCCTGCCACATCGAAAAGACGCGCACAGATGTGCAGCGCATACGCCGAGGCTGGTGATGCGTAGGGAGACAGCAAAACACCGCATGGAGCGGCACTGCAAAGCATGGCACATCAAGCGCGACGCACAGGCCGACCTACTACGTCAGTTGCGAGAGCTCCAAGGTCAGTGGCTGGAAGCCCGTGAGGAAAGCAACCGCGCCCACCAGAAATACAAAGACGCAAAGGCTGCATGGCGTACTGGTAAGGAGTTCAACGTGGAGGATGCGGACAGAGCCGCAATGCTCCACAAACTCCGAACACCCAAGCCTTAGCTTTAATACCTTTGCTCGAACGGCAGCTTCGTGCTTATCAACGCATTATCGGGTAGCATCTGCACCGATACGTTGGCTTCGGCACACAGCGTGAGCTTGATGCGCTGCAACCATGCTTGCATGTCCATTGCCCTTGCATCGTCGTCCATGTCTGGTGCCTTCCGCACCTCGTTCAGCCCCGCCAATGCAGCGGCGCGCGCTGGCCCAATCAGGAGGGTATTGATCAGGCGCACGACTGCTTCTTCGGTCGTCGCATGCGGGTACTCGTCTAGGTCGAGGTCGATGATTACGCGGGCCTTGGTCATGCCCACCCCCTGCCCTGCCACCCGTTAACGTCTCCCTGCCCCAGCGAACGCCAGCACGATACCCTGGAGGCCGAGCAGCACTCTGGATGCACCCCACAGGCCGTCACTCTGGATGAGCGTCCTAGAGCGTCCTGGTTGAAGCTGGTGCAAGGGGGTGCCCAAAATCTGAGAATACCGCTTCCTGGGCAACAGCCACCCCCTCAAAAAGACGCCGCCCTGAATTAAAATACCTAACAGGATTATGCGCGGTAGTGCTGAGCGATCTTTTCCAGCTGCGCTTCGAGGTACTCCGTCCACGTCTCATAATCATCTTCCGACGGATCGATGTCGCCTGCGAGGTCGTAAAATGCTTCGGAGGGTTCGCCGGTCTGCTTCTGCACGACCATAGCACTCAACAAGAAGCCATGCTCCCGGTAGGTCTCACGCGAGATTTGCCCGAGGATGCGACCGATGACCAAGCGATCGTTCGGGGTGCTTGTCTTCCGACCCACGGCCCCCATCACCGGGTCGTAGGTCAGCTTAGTCGTACCTTTCCGGGCGGCGGCTTCTAGGAACGCCTTAACGGTTGCGACTTCCGACTCCCAATCATCAATCTGCCGCTTGATCGACCGAAGCGTGATGTAGCGAGTCTTACCAATCGTGATGGTCGACAGCTTACCGGCACGCACTTGCCCATCAACGGCAGCGCGGGTCACGCCTAGCGCGTCAGCCACCAGCTGGAAGGGGACAGTAGCAAAGCCGGCGTCGGCCGAAGCGGCAAGGATATACGAACGGGCGTCGTTGAACGTGGTCATTGCAATTCCTCTCTGAACGAATTGTTTGTCTCACACATCCATTAGATAGGCAATAAGGATTTCACTTGGCCCCGTACCATCGTTGCCTGCCTCCGCGGATCGGGTACAAAGGGGCAACAGTGGGAGAGCCGTGTGACCGACGACACTAGCGTGACTGCACCAACGCCTAGCCGGTACGAGCGTTATCAGGCCGAGGTGGTCGAGGACATTGGCGAGGTCGTTCAGCAGTATGGCGTCCAGCCCATCCTGTTCATCGGCTCTGGCCTAGCCAAGCGGTATTTCGGCGCTCCAAATTGGGAAGAGCTACTCGACCACCTCGCATCCAAATGCTCGACCATCGACAAGGGACTCGGCTTCTACAAGCAATCGCTGGGCGACCCGATCCACATCGGTGAAGAGTTCGCCAAGCTGTATCAGGAATGGGCGTGGTCAAACGGGCACAACGAGTTTCCTGAGGGCATGTTTGGTGCAGGCGTGGCCAAAGGCGATTACATCAAGTTCAAGATCGCCGAACATCTAAAGTCGATCACCCCAGGAAACGCGGCAGACTTCGGTCACGATGACTACAAGGCAGAGATTGAGGCGTTACAGCGGATAAAGCCGCACGCGATCATCACCACGAACTACGATCAGATGATCGAGTACCTTTTCCCTGATCTGACACCAATTATCGGTCAGCAAGCGATCAAGGGGCAAGCCGTAGCCGTTGGTGAGGTTTTCAAGATACATGGATGTGTCACGGCTCCAACGGAAATCGTGTTTACAGCAACCGACTATGACCATTTCACCAAGAAAAAGAAGTTTCTTAGCGCCAAGCTGCTGACGTTTTTCAACGAGCATCCGCTCATATTCATTGGTTATAGCGCCAGCGATCCAAATATCCGCGCCATCCTCTCTGACATTGACGAAGCTCTTCCCGAAAAGGGCGGCGTGATCCCGAACGTCTACATTCTCGAATGGGACTCCTCGCTAACTGACACATCAACACCCGCATACGACAAGCTGATACAGACGGAAGAAGACCGTACCATCCGCGTGAAGCTGATCCGCGCGAGGGATTTTGGCTGGGTGTTCGATGCCTTTGCGGCGAACCCGGTGCTGAACAATGTCAGTCCCAAAGTGCTGCGCTCCCTGCTGGCACGCTCATACGATCTGGTGCGGAGCGACATCCCGCGTATGAGTGTCGAAGCAAACTTCCATGTTCTAACTGAGAGGGTTGCGAACTCCGAGTCGTTCGCTGACCTGTTCGGTATTGCCAAGATCAGCGACTATTCCGCCGCCGCCGCTCATCACAAATACACCGCAACGCAGCTCGCGAAGAAATTGCGTGGCCCAGCGGCAACATGGCATATCACCAACCGCCTCATCGAAAAGCTGGAGGCTCAGACTGGTAAAAACATCAAGGCTTCCGACAATGTATACCATCGTTCTGAATGGATGAATAAGTCTGAGTATCACAAGTACTCGGAAGAGGCGTATGATCTTCTTGCAGCGGTACGCGATAACGCTCAGTTCGAACTAAATCTTTGAATTGCGGAAATAGAAGCGCGCGGGCAAGCGGATATCACAGCCTCCTGGGTCGGCGGTGACGATCTTCAAAGCTCAATCTGCTCGTGTTTTCGCTCCCGCCCCTTGCCTACCCTGCACTCGTGCGCAGAAGTACCGGTCGGTCTCTAGTTGTCGGTAGATCAAAAACTGGAGTCACGTCACTGGCTCCAGGGCATAATCACACCACATCTGGAGGAACGATCCTTAACAAGCCGCTAAAATAGTGGATGCAGAGACTTATCCTTACGGCGGAACAAGCACGCGAGATTCAAAGCGAAGAGCGAGACGCGAGAGGGCAACCGGAGGGCAAATGGGTATGGCCGGGTTCGTGGAAGCCGATATACGATGCTCTACTTCCGCTTATAGCCGACGACCTCCCCGATCCAGAACGCACACCGCGGCACTCCTTATGATGGACATGGGATGCGGGGATCAACGAGTGGCAGAACAGCTAAAGTGGAAACCACACAGTAGTGCGGTACGTGGATGCAGAACTCTGTGCAAGCGCGAGGCTTAAAAGGGCACCTCATCGTCCCAATCAAACGGCGAAGCCGGGGGTGGCGGTGGCGGTGGAACAGCACCTGCCGGAAGCGGAGTGTTGCTCGACACATACAGGTCGAGAATATCGTCGCGATCCATGAAGAAGATGCGACTGCGCTGTTTGGGTGCGAGATTGCGCCCAATCCACAACCGCGCGGACTTGGTAATCTTTCCGCCAGCAACGATGTAGGCGTGATCTACCAGCCGTTCGATGTTGAGTTCTGAATCCCATACGGGACTGTCGAGCATCATCAAGACCTGATGGTGGACAATCGCGACACCCGTGTTTGGCCCATCCAGCTTTGTGCTGTCAGCGGATGCGTCCAGCTTACCTTTTTTCGCCTGCAAGCCGATGTAGAGCATGTGCTGGGTTGGCAATGTGTAGCGCATCCACATGTCCTTGCCATGCTCGATGTTCTTGTCCTCATGGCCAGTTTCCACAATGCGGTGAAAACCCAGTTGGCGGAACAAGGGCAACAGCACGTCATGCAGCAGATCGTCCTCACTGCATTTGTTGAGGAACGCCTCTAGCTGAGAACGGCGGGCAACTTCCTCGGGATTAAACGCCCTATGGGGGTTCGGCTTTACGGAGGCAGTCTGAGTGCCAAGGTGCTTGAAGTAAAGGTCGTTGTTGCTGTCGAAGAATGCGGTAAAACCCTCTCGTTTTAGTGGCGCATTAAGCGCTTCAAGCGCCTTGCTCCGGTCAGGATCATCCTCTTGTGCATCTTCGATGACCATGAGGGCTTGCAACAATGCGATAAAGTCGGGAGGCAGCTGGTTGGGCGCAGCTGGCGTCTTCTCGATCATGTCTTTGATCTGTTCAGTTGCCCACTTGGGACGCCACTCGCCATTGTGCCTGTGCGGTAGCCCTGCTTCCTCGAATAGTTGCGTGATGAAGTAGGACGACCTGTAGCGGAAGAACTTGTGATCGCCCACGATCAATGAACCTAGTTCGTCCAGACTGCGCGACTTGAATTGCATTCGCCCCTCGCTCCCTGTTCTGCCGCTTAAATAGGTAGTATGGACGACAAAACCAAGCAAACAACTAAGAACCCGAACCGGGTACGCGGTGGCCGGGCCGTTGCGGACAAGATGGTCCAGAGTGCCAACGAGGTAAAGGCGGACGTGCAGGTGGCGTGCAAGCCCAAGGTAGGCCAGCCTACCAAGTTCACTCAGGAACTGTGGGAAGAGGTGCTGGAGTATGTGGCGACGTATGGCGATCTAGTAGAAATCTGCGCGAGATCGGACATGCCTGCTGTTTCCACAATCCGGCGTTGGTATCGGGAACGCCCCGATTTGTGGGATGACATGCGACAAGCATGGATGGAAGCCACGCTGCTAGGTCACTCTGTCAATATCAACATCTTGCGCGGCGGTGTCATGTCCACTGGTGACTTCCGCCGTGATGAAGCCCTTGTCCGTGCGAATATGTGGCACATGGGCAAGACCAATCGACGCGACTTTGGTGACAAGACGTTGGTACAGGTTGAGACAGTGGAGCCGTTTGTATTGGAAAGCTGGATGCTGCCCGGTGTCATCGAGGGAACAGCGTCAGAGACGCCCACAGACGCCCTGGACGATAGCCAGAACGACACCTAGCGTACTTGATGCACCCCACAGAGGGCGTGTCTGAGAGGGCGTCCATGGCTGCTCGCCCTTAGCAGCATGAGGCTTTAACACTTGTAGCAACGGACATTGCAGCAGGACATAACATGCACGTCGCATACTACCGCGTAAGCACGGCCAAGCAGGGGCAGAGCGGACTAGGGTTAGATGCACAACGCAAAGCCGTACTCGACTACATCGGCACTCCACTAGCGGAGTATGTGGAGGTAGAGAGCGGCAAGCGTAACGACAGACCGCAACTGCAAGCCGCCCTCGATTATGCCAAGCTAACTGGTGCCACGTTGGTAGTCGCAAAGCTGGACCGGCTTAGTCGCAATGCGGCGTTCCTCAACACACTGATGGACAGTGGCCAGCCCATTGCCTTTGCGGACATGCCACACGCCGACCGGCTGACAATCGGGCTGATGGCGCAGCTGGCACAATGGGAACGCGAGGCCATTAGCAAGCGCACCAAGGAAGCTCTCTCAGAAGCAAAGCGCCGTGGACGTAAGCTGGGCGGTGATCGGGGCAATCTCGCTTCCGTGAGCGTCCTAGGGCGTCAGAGAAGCATTGCAGCACGACAGGGAGCGGTAGCGGATCGACGGGCACTGCTCATGCCCCACTTGGATGCAGCACTAGCAGAAGGCCACGCCACATTGCAAGCGATGGCCGACTACCTCAACGCACGGCACATTCGCACATCAACGGGAAAGAGTTGGTTTCCCGCATCGGTTCGTCGCATTCTCGGTTGACGTGCATCGAGATTAGAAACCGAGGGGGTGTATATGCCCCCTAGGCGCTGGACCGGAGGGTGGGTGTCGCGAGCTATTTTCTACCATTCCAAAACCTGACGCTTCGCCAGACTTTTGTCACTCTTTCCAAAAACCATTCAAAGCACAATGTCGTCTCGCGCCGTGTCCACCACACTGTAGCGAACCTGACCACTCTTGCCGCTACCGGGCTGCATGTACTCAACCGTCATGTATGGGAGCCGCCACGTAAACAGCTGACCCTCCTGCACATTGTCGCCAAGTCCGCGACCTTCCAGCATCGACCGGTCCACACGCTCAACCGCTGTTGCCTTGCCAAACCGCCGTTCTAGCCCCGCGATCATCGTCGCGCCTTCGGTGTAGAAGCTGCGAAGCGTCACACGGCTAACGCGCTTTCCCTTGTTCTGGTACTCCACCGTGCCCGTGTAGTGGACCCGCAAGTCGCTCATGCGATCCTTGCCGCAACTTGCATCCGCTTCCTTCTCCGTCATGCCAACCCGTATGCAGTCCCACACAACGGGCTGTTCGCTTGCCACAGTTCCGCTTTGTAGCAGCATGGCCATCACTAGCGCGATCATACTACCTCCTCTTCCAAGCTGTCCGGCGTAGTGCCAGCCCGCAAAACTGTCATCCTGTAAGTAGTGGGTGACTACAGCTACCCCACCCAAGATCAATCTCGGCTTCAACGAGGACCAGCAAGCGGCCTATGGTGTCGCGCAGGACAACTTCCACAAGTTCCACCTGTTCTATGGAGGTGGTGGTTCCGGCAAGTCCTTCTTCATCATGTCCATCATCATCCTGCGTGCGATGGCCTCGCCCGGTTCGCGACATGGCATCTTCCGTCTGACGCTCGCTAGTTGTCGCAAGACGCTGTTCGACAAGACGCTTCGTGAAGTGATGCGCGAGGCGTTCCCCGGCCTAATGGAGCGCAGCAAGGTATCGGAGAGCGAAGCAAGCGTAGAACTGCCCAATGGCTCGTTCCTGTTCTTCGATGGCTTGGACGAGAACCGTCTAACGAAGGTGCTGGGTGACGAATACAACACCGTATGGCTCAATGAGTGCAACGAGTTCACCTACAAGCATGTTTCGCTTCTAAGTGGTCGTCTGCGCTACAAAACCGATGTTCTGAACGGGAAGCCGCTCAAGAACAAAGCGTTCTTCGACTGCAATCCGCGCAGCAAGAAGGATTGGGATTATCAGGCGTTCGTGCTGGGTGTGAACCCCATCGACGGCAACGCACTCGATAACCGCGCCGAATGGGTACACCGCAAACTCCGACCGGAAGCCAACATCAAGCGTCTTGGTGAGGACTACCTTTCCACGATGGCCGCGACCATGAGCGCGGCGGACAAGAAGCGTTACATCGCTGGTGAGTGGGCAAACGACAATCCCGGCGCGCTGTTCAAGGATTGGATGTTCAATGATCCCGGTCGTCGCGTTCCCATCAAGGATGGCGCTACGCGCGAGGAGAAACTAGCAGCTTGCCCATCGCTTAGTCGCATCGTCGTCGCCGTCGATCCAGCTGTTACCACCAACAAGAACAGCGACGAAACTGGTATTGCGGTCGTGGGCCTTGGACGTGACGGTCACTGTTATGTTCTGGAAGATGCCACGATGAAGGGCACTCCCGACGAGTGGGCCAACCGCGCTGCATACCTGTTCAAACAGTGGAGCGCGGATCGCGTCGTCGCGGAAAAGAACCAAGGCGGTCTAATGGTGGAGCAGACACTACGAACTGCCCATGCCGCACTGCCTATCAAGCTAGTTCATGCAACAAGGGGCAAGGACGTTCGCGCTGAACCAGTGTCCGCGCTCTATGAGCAGGGCCGAGTGCATCACGTCGGCAACTTGTCGGCACTTGAAGAGCAGATGTGCGACTTTGGCATGGCGGGTGTTACCAAGTCGCCCGATCGCATGGACGCTCTTGTATGGGGTGTTTGGGAGTTGATGGACTTGGGCGGCGATGACAAGCCGGTTGTTCCCGGTGCAGTTCAAGCCCGGAGTTCTGGTCGCCGCCAATAAGTATTGGCATGACTTGCCTTATCAATCAGCCCACCCCCGAAATCGCAAAGTGGCACCCCCGCTGGAAGAAGAACCGCGCTTTTGTAGCGGGTGAAGATGCCGTGAAGGCACAGGGCGAGCAACTTCTGCCCAAGGTGCGCTCCGACGATGGTGTAGAGCATTATCGTCGTCACTTGATGAACACCTGCTTCTATCCGGCGACTGCAAAGATCGCGATGGGTATGCAGGGCCTAATCGAGCGCAAGCCCGCGCAGTTCGTTACAGACAGCGAGCGCGTCAAGCTGCTCGCGCAGTCCATCACTCCACGCAATCACGGCTTGTCTGAACTCTCTCGCCAGTTTGTGCGCGAAAAGATCATCACCAACTTCACCGGCTTGCTGCCGGATCATCCCGGCAAGGAGGGCTTCTCCAACCTCAACGCCGCAAACGCGGATCGTAAGGGCTACCGTCCGCGTGTCGCGCTCTACAGGGGCGAGAGCATCCTTGAGGTCACGGAAGGTCCGGTTGGCCTGAACCACCAATACACCAACATCCGACTTCTGGAAAATGACGGTAAGCGCGTGCGCCAGCTGCTCATCAACGACGATGGTTTCTACGAGCAGCGCGTCTTTGAAGTCGATGGCAACGGTCAGTTCAACGAGAACCGCTTCACGGCCAGCGTTCCGACGATCAATGGTCAGCCCCTAACCGAGATCCCGTTCGTCCTCGACACCAGCGAGGGTGGAACCTGTCCAAGCCCGTCCATTCTCGAAAGCACGGTGGACCTGAACCTCCAGCACTACCGCTTGAGCGGCGCGCTATCGAACATGACCTGGATGACGAGCGGCCCGATCATCGTGTTGTCGGGTTTCACGCGCGAGAGGGACGAGAACAACGTCGAGATTGATCCCATGTGGGACTTCGGCCCCAACGGCGTCATCGAGATTAAGGGCGACGTGAAGGCGGAATACTTCACCTTCGATCCCAAGAACTCGGAACTTATTACGAAACAGCTGGAAAGCCTCAAGACGGACCTGTCCACGCTTGGACACTCCATTCTTGCACCGGAGAAGGCTGCACCAGAGGCACCGGAAACGGTCCTGCTCCGTCGCGTAGCAGAGAACGCAACGCTCGCCGGCTTTACCGCACAGGCAAGCGCCAGTTTGGAGAAGGCCCTGAAAGCATGGGCACTCTGGGTTGATGGCAGCGAAGTAAGCTACGCGCTCAACACCGACTTTACCCCAGCTGGCATCACGTCCGCGCAGCACAAGGAACTCCGCGACGACTTCCTCGCCGGTGTCACGCCGCACTCTGTGTACCTTCAGGCGCTCAAGGACGGCGAAGTCTACCCCGCGACGATGGACGTAGAAGCAACCGCTGAACTTGCCCGCATGGAACACGCCGACCGACCAACGACGGAGGTGTAATCCATGCCCTCCGTCAACGAGGAACTACAGGACCGCGCAATCCGTCATGCGCTGGCGCTCAACGCCTATGGCCGCGGCCTAAGCGACAAAATCGTCCGCCTCTTGAACAGCGCCGACGCCGATCTGCTGGAAAAGCTGGCTGCGCGCCTCGCGCTGATCGAGGAACGCGGCTTCGACACCGGCCCAAAGACGACCAAGCGGCTCCGTGCCCTGCTGGACGAACTGCGCGCCATCAACAGCGCCGTCTATGTCGACATTGAGGACGCTCTAACGGACGAGCTGCACCAGTTCAGCGCATCCGAAGCCGGTTTTCAGAAAGCCACCATCGACACGGCGCTTGGCGTGGAACTCGGAACGGGCCTTCCATCCCCGGCACGCCTCAAGGCAATCGTCACCGAAACGCCCATTCAGGGCAATCTCCTGTCCAGCTGGGTTCAGGGCATGGACGCTGGACGTATCCAGCGCGTCGAGCAGCAAATCCGCCTTGGCCTGGTTGCCAGCGAGAGCACGGACCAGATCGTCGCCCGCATCCGTGGCACCAAGGGCGCGCAATATGCAGACGGTGTGCTCGATATTAGCCGTCGATCGGCACAGTCGATGGTGCGTACCGCTGTCAGCCATGTGTCGAACGTCGCCGCGCAGGAGACGTGGAAGGCCAACGCGCATGTGGTGAAGGGCTGGCAGTTCCTGGCCACGCTCGATGGCCGCACGACGATCACCTGCGCCGGTCTATCCGGCTCATTCCATCCAATCGGTGAAGGTCCGATCCCTCCGCGCCACATCCGTTGCCGTTCGGTCAGCGTGCCCGTCACTAAGTCGTTCAAAGAACTAGGTGTCGCCGGAAGCGAACTGCCCAAGGGCACTCGCGCAAGCATGGATGGTCAGGTTGCAGCGGACACCACGTTTGCGGACTTCCTCAAGCGCAAAGGCAATACCTTTCAAGACGGACTACTAGGTCCGACGCGCGCAAAGCTGTGGCGCGATGGCCGCTTGAAGCTGGAGGACTTCATCAAGTCTGATGGCACTGTTCTGACACTTGCTCAGTTGCAAGCCGCGTATCCCAACCTGCTCCGATAAGTACCTAGCAGTCAAAGCTAGGCCGAGGCTGTGAACGCGCCAAGGGCGCAAACCAGTAAGCCAAGGGCTGAAAGGATACTATGACGGAAAAGACGGACAACACCGACGCCTCGACCGAGGATGTTTCGGGCCTCAAGAACAAGAACCGTGAACTACACGGCATTATCAAAGACCTCGAAAAGAAGGTCGCCAAGCTGACCGACGATGTTGAGGACGCAGCCGAGAACGCACGCGCTGAAACCGGTACTGAACTCGACAAGGCGCTTCGCAAGATCACCAAGCTAGAGAAGGAGCGCGACGACGCTGTTTCTCGCGCGGACAAGTCCGACAAGGGACTGCGCGACTACAAGGCAAGCGCCGCTCTCTCCGCCGCAATCGCATCCGCAAACGTAGATGCAGACGATGTTGCGATGCTCACCAAGGCACTGCGCGCAGACATTGAGTTTGACGAAAGCGGAGAGCCAGTCATCGAAGGCAAGGCAATCGACGCCTATGCGAAGTCCTTCTTCGCGGGTGCGGGCAAGAAGTACGTTCGCGTCGCCGATCACAACGGTGGTGGTGCAAGTGGTAGCGGCAACTCCGCTGCTGGTTCGTGGAGCAAGGCTCCAGAGACTCCAGATGAAGTCAACAAGTGGATGCGCTGGAGTGTTGAGAACAAGGACGAGGCAAACGCACTAGCCGACAGTTGGAAGCGCGCAGACCTGCGCTCCATCTGAACAAGTCCAATCAACTCCCATAATAAATAGGTGTGGGCGAGCCCAACTCGCCCACGACCCTCTGACAATTGGGGTCGTCTAACCCAACTGTTGGAGTTAAGATATGACTACCCAGACCCGTATTTCGGACCTAGTTCCAAATCCCGGTGTTCTCGCAAACGTCGTTGCAAAGACCTATGCAACCAAGAACACCCTCGTAGCTTCGGGCATCGCAACCACCGGTCCAGAAGTTGATCTTCTGATGTCCGGCGGCTCGCAGATTCAGGGCCTCAGCTACGTCAACAAGGTTGACACCACCAAGTACAACCACTCGACCGATGACTACGACCAGAAGGGCGCAGTCGGCAAGGTCACTACAAGCCGCTACTCGGCTCTGCGCCAGGACGTAAACTGGGGTTGGGCAACCACCGATCTCGTCCGCATGATCACCAAGTTCGCTCCAACTGCCTACGTCGAGCAGGCAATTCCGCTGTTCTGGGGTGAGGTTGGCGAGAACATGGCGACCGCTTCGATGCTGGGCGCTATTGCTGCAAACGCAGACATGACCATCGGCGATGGCACCGACGCTCTCGGCCTGGACCTGCTGGTCGATGCCGGTACTGCATTCGTTGGCGGCGGCCAGAACATCATCGTCAACCGCAAGGGCGAGGCTGCGTTCAAGAAGCTGAACATCAACGCTTACGTTTCTGCAAAGCAGACCGACCTGAACGTCGCTAACTTCGCAGGCTACAACCTGTTCGTGAAGGAAGACCTCGCAGACGGCGAAATGATCCTCGCTGGCAACGGCGCGCTGGCGTTCGCAACTGGTGTCATCCCCGGCACCGTGCCAATGGTCGTCACCCGCAGCGAAGACGCTGGTAACGGTGGTGGCGGTGAAGTGCTCCGCACTCGTCGCAGCTTCGTGGTTGCACCACAGGGCTTTGACTACAAGGGCACCACTGCACCAGACCTAGACGATCTGAAGGACGCTGCTTCGTGGGCAGTGGCGGCAAAGTCGCTGGACGAGGTTGCTTTCCGCCTGGTGAAGTTCAAGCTGGCCTAATCGCTGGTTGACTAGAAGAATACCCCGGCCTGGAAACGGACCGGGGTTTTCCATGCCTGATAAGTATCAGCATGGCGACACTAGAACAAATCACCGCTTTCCATGCTCTGCGTCAGAACGACTGGCCAAAGACTGTGAAGGATCAGCAAGCGGCGCTGGCAAAAGCACTCGACTACCAACGCGCTTACTACCCTGTGCGCGCAACCCTCTCCGATACCGAGCAGGCCACCTATGACGACGCACTGGCGCTCCTCGCGCTGGAAATGCTGTCTCCCGTGTCCGTCCGTGCGTCACAGAGCGTGAAGAAGCTCAAGGAGCAGTCCTCGTCCGGTGCAAGCGTCGAGACGGAGTATGAAGCGTCTCCGGGCGAGCCGTTCCCTCAGATCGCAGCAATGCTGGCGCCCCTGGCGCCTCGCGCAGCTGGTGGCGCTGTCCGCTTCTCCAGGATGCGCCCCTAATGGCGTTTGCGGACAACATGATCGCGCTAGAGGCGCGAATGCTGGCGCGCTTTGGTGCCAATGGCACGCTGTCGGGCACCGGCACGACCTACGACGCTGATCTAGACCGGATGGTGGAGAGCGCAGCGTTCACGCGCACCGTCCGCATGATCGTCGGACCAGCTGAGACACTGGACGAGAATGGCCGCGAGGTGTTCCGCATGGTCGCCAAGATGCAGGTTCAGCCCGCGCGTGGCGAGACGATCACCTTTGCAGGAAAGTCCTTCACGGTCGGCAACGTCGTGACGCTCTACGAGGGCGACAAGCCGGTCCTCTACGTCGCGGAGGTGCTGTAGTGGCAGTGTTCTTCGACATGCGCGAATTGATCGCTGCCCGTGCCAAGTTCGCACGCCTTCAGGAACAGAAGGTCATGGAGTTGACGCAGAAGCTGACGCTAGACGTAGGCCGCAAGCTGATCGAGGGTTCGCCCGTCGATACCGGCGAGTTTCGACGTGGCTGGCAGATCGAGCCGCCAACCGCCGCCGGTGAACCCGGCCGCATCACTAACCCCACGCCTTATGGCCCCCGACTTGCCGCTGGCTCGTCCGATCAGGCTCCTAACGGCTGGATTGACAATGCTCTGGAAGGCGCGACGCGCTTGGGAGGTGACGAGTAATGAACCCTGATGAACAGGCACTGGAAGCGCGTTTCCGCGAAGCGTTCGACCTCAAGAGCAATCAAGTCCTCACGCTCAACAAGCCATCCACCAACCCGGACAAGAACAAGCCCTGGGTGCGCTTCTCTGTCTCGCTCGGCAACCGTGGGCGTCTTACCAACGGCGAGAACCCCACTCAGCTACAGCTTGGCGGCGTGTACCTTCAAGTGTTTGTGCCCAAGTCCCTGGGCAGCAATGGCGGTGATGCGCTGATCGAGAAATTCGACAAGCTGTTCACCGACTGGCGCAGTGCCGATGGCGCACTCCAAATTGGCAACATGGACCGCAACTACAGCGAGAACCCCGACAGCTATCAGCATACCATCCGCTTTGCGTTCTCAAGTCAGCGACCACGCGGCTAAATCACTGTCCTGAAACCACTCCGATAAGTAATGGCGGAGCCTGTGCGGCTCCAGTTCATGAACAATTGGAGGCCGCAAATGGCAACAAATTACATCAACCAGAATGAGGTGGCGTACAAGATCGGTAGGGAAACTACCTTCGGTCAGATGCCGACCACTGGCAACCTGTTCGACCTTCCTGCCGAGACTGGTCAGACCCCACTTACCTACTCCACCGCAATGATTGAGGACAACACGCAGCGCCCCAATCGCGAAACTGCCGCTCCTACGCGCGGTCACGCATCCTCGACCGGCTCGTTCTCCATGCCTTTCCGTCAGTGCGAAGCTATCGACCTTCTCATCGAGAGCGCGATTGCTGGCAAGTTTGACAATAAGGGCATGGCCTTTGGTGGTGAAGAGGAAGTTTCTGTTTCCATGATCACCAAGCTGACCACTCGTGGTGGCTTCCAGGGCTATGAGGATCGCGGTATCATCGCTACCAGCTTTGGTATCAGCGGCACGGCACGCGAAGGCGTGACTTGCTCCTTTGAACTTATGGGCTCGGCACGTCGCGAACTGAGCGCAGATAGCACCCTGATTGTTAGGCCCGCTACCAAGCAGGCGTACAACTACATCGACGTGAAGAACATTACCGTCGCAGACCAGACGCTTGAATTCACAGCGCTTGAGTTCAACACTGGTACGGCACACGATCACCGCGTTGTGTTTGGCCAGAAAGAGGCAACCAGCCTTGCCGCTACGGGCAACCGCGAAACCACGCTGACCCTGACTGGCTTCCGCAAGGGCTTTGAGATCAACCAGCTTGTTGGTGACAAGCCTGTTGCTGTTAAGTTCGAGATCACCCGCCAAGTGGCACCGGGTACGCTGGAGGGCTATCGCATCACTCTGCCAGCCGCTCAGTGCAATAGCCCAACCGACGAACTGACCGATACCGGTCTACTCATCAACTTGGAATTCACTGGTCACTATGATGACACTGCTCGTGCAGGCGTCATCGTAGAGAAGCTGCCAACTCCTGTGACCCCATAAGCTTTTCGAGGGAAGTTTCCTCTCCTCTGTACCCTCGATGGGAATGGCGGGTCCGCAAGGGCTCGCCATCTCCGTGATTAGCGACTGAATAAATAGTGGGCCATTTAGAAGAGGAGAACAACATGGCCGCTATTAAGTTTAAGAAGACCAAGCGCTACAATCGCGCAGTCGCGGAAGCAGGCGTTGAGTTTACCCCAATGGACGATGCGGGCAACACGCACGGCACGTTCAAGGTCAGCTACTACGACCTGGACAGCAAGTTTGTTCGCGTTGCTATCGACCTTGTTAACGAAACCCATGCCAAGGAACTTCGCGCGCTGCCAAGCGAGCGTGAACGCGGCTACTTTGTCTTCGCCCACTGCTTCGTTCATAATTGGAGCAACGTGCTGGACGAGGATGACAAGGAAGTGCCGTTCAGCCATCAGGCCGTTTACGAACTGCTCATGTCCGACGAGGAAGACGATTGGCTTCCTAGCCGGCTGGTTGCGTTCGCCAAGGATGGCAGGAACTTCCAGAACGATCCTCGCGCCACCAAGGACGAAGAAGCAAAAAACTAATCGCCTACCTCAACTGGTTGGAGGATGACGGAAGAGCCATCCTCCAGGCAGCAAGTGCGGGCAGTGAGCGAGCCCAAGAAGAGGTAGACGCGGCTCCCAAGCTCACAAACGCATTCCACCTTCAATGTTTCATCGAACTTGGTACTACGAGGCAGACCCCAATGGGTGAAGTACCCATCAACATCCAGACCATCAACTGGTACGCAGGCGAACACCTGGGTTTGGGCGTACTGCAAGCCGAAGCATTTGAGTACATCATTCGAGCTGTAGATGTTGCCTACTTGAACATACAGGCAGAGAAACGGGACAAGACATCTAAACGCGGCAAGTAAGCTACATCCGATAAGTATGGGATGGATAGCAACACAGTTACCGCCGGTATTGACGTCATTATCGATCCAACCCGCGCCACCATCGGTGAGCGTCAGGCTATTCAATCCCTGGATCGGATCATCACACATGGACAGCGTCTAAGCGCCGCCAACGACAACCTGGGCAACTCGTTTAACCGGCTTGGCCAGAACGTTGGCGGCGTTCGCCGCAGTGTCGGCCCGCTGGACGAAGCAATGGGCGCACTCAGCGATACTGTTCGCACCATTGCCTTTGGTGCCGCTACGGCTGGCGCGCTGTCACTGACCGGCGCGTTCGTGGCCTCGACCAAGGCCGCATCGGATTACGCAGACGTGCTGGCCAGGATCAGCACCAACGTGGACACAGCCACCTTCAACATGAAGGGGCTGAGTGAAGGCATCCTAGAGCAGAGCGCGGCCTTTGGCGGTATGCCTGTTCAGACAGCCAACGCAGCCTACGATATTATTTCAGCCGGTGCCGACAGCGCATCGGAAGCCCTCACCACCCTGACGGCAGCAAACAAGCTGGCAGTAGGTGGTATTACTACTGTAGGCGTTGCGGCTGACGGTCTGACCAGCGTTCTCAACGCCTATGCTGCTCGCGGCCTGACTGCCGCACAGGCCAGCGATGCCATGTTCATCAGCGCTCGCGACGGTAAGACCTCGATCGAAGACCTGTCCAGCAATCTTGGTCAGGTGGCTCCGCTCGCCGCGACGATCGGCGTGTCGTTCGATGAAGTCACAGGCGCGCTGGCCGTACTGACCAAGGGCGGTATCAAAACCTCAGAGAGCGTTACCGGCGTCAAAGCTATCCTGAGCAGCATCATCAAACCCAGCGACGAAGCAGCCAAACTGGCGAAGAAGCTGGGCATTGAGTTCAACAGCGTTGCGCTTGCCACTACGGGCCTGCGTGGCGTTCTTCAGGACGTAGCTGCGAAGACCAAGGGTAGCAGCGAGGCCATGGCTGTCCTGTATGGCGGCACGGAAGCTCTGGTGCCCGCACTGGCACTGACGGCCGATAAGGGCCGGGAGTTCGCCACTACGATGGAGAACATGGCCAGCAAGGCCGGTGCCACGGAATTGGCGGTCAAGAAGATGATGGAAGGGTCGCCCGGCCTTCAGTGGCAGCGCGTCCTGGCTTCCGCGAATGTGGAAATGACCAAGCTGGGCACGTCGGTATCCCAGGCCGCGCTTCCTGCTCTCCGCTTCCTGGCCGACAATATGGGCACAATCGTCAGCGTCATCGAACTGGCCCTCATCCCGCTATCGGTTCGCCTCGTCGGCCTTTGGGGCACGGCAATGGTGCAATCCATCGTCACGCTAGGCGCAACCGCCGTGATGCGCTTTGCCTCCATGTCGGCAGCGCAGGGCGTTCTTGCTGCCAGCACCGCTACACTTAGCGGCGCGCTCAATGGCATGCTGGGTCTTGTTGGCGGGCCGCTGGGTCTTGCGATTGGCGCCGCCGCCGTGGGCATCTACACCCTCGCCAGCAATAGCAGTCAGGCGCGTGCTGTAGTGGACGAGCTGGCCGACAGCGCGACCAAGACGGCATCCAGTGCCAGCGATACGCATACGCAGAGCCTGCTTGCCGCACGGGGGGTCAGCACCTTTGGCGGTGAAGCTGGCGCAGCGGCACAACAACTGTGGGGAATGGCAAGCGCCGCTAAGGCCGCTGCCATCGAGACAGCCAAACTCAACTACACCAAAGCAAAGACCACTTTCGACACCGCTTACGGCCAGACCACCGGCGGCATCAAGCGCCGCGCGGGTTCGGCGTGGAAGGAACTACAAGACCCCAATCAGACCGTTGGCGATGCTGCTCGCTCTACCGGCGCGCTTACTCAGGCAGGCTGGGATTACCTGTGGCGACCCAGCGACAAGAAAGCGATGGCTGCGACCCAACAGGCGTACAATCAGGCCCAGGAAGCCTGGAGAACGCTTCAGGATGTTCGCAACGGCAAAGAGGAAAACTACCTCCCCAACAAGGTCACTCCCGGCGCTCCGTTTCAGAAGGACAGTACGGACAAGAAGAAGGGCAAGACCGACGCCGAACGACTGGCCGAGAGGATTGACGATTGGTGGAAGAAGCTGGACGGTGACAGCAAGGATGCTGAAGCAACTTACAAGGCGCTAAGCGCCGCCGCTGATGCTGGGGAGAACCTGAGCATTGCTAGTGCCGACACTGCCAAGCAACTGGAAATCCAGCGGCTCGCCGGTCATGACATAACGGCACAGGAAAAGGACCGCATTGCTACCGCGCTACAGAATGGCCGCAATGCCAAGTTCCTCAGTGACGAACTGCTGGCCGCTGAACAGCGCAAGTATGACCTCCAGATTGAACAAGCGCTGTTGGACAAGAAGCGCGCTGGATTGACCGAAGGGCAGCTTGAGGTTGAACGCGGCGTCCTCAAGTTCCGTAGCGAGGCACAGAAGACCGGACTTGATCTACAGAGCAGCACCTACAAGCTGGCTGAGACAAAGCTTCGCACCGACCTCGCCAGCAAGGATGCCATTGAGGCGCAGAACCGCGCTTATGACGAGCAGAAGGAAAAGCTGAAGGCGCTAGTCGATCAGGGCAAGAGCGTACTGGCTGAGTTCAGCCCCGGCGCGGCACTGACTGGCCAGTTGGACGAACTGACGAAGAAGCGCGACGCCGCTGACGCCTACTACAAGGATACCCAGACCAAGTACGGTACTGAACTCACGAAACTCTTCGGTGTCGAAAAGGCGTATCAGGATACCATCAAGGGTATCAGCCGCGCAGCATCTGAGGCCACCACGCAGTTCAAGACCCGCTGGTTCGATGCCATTGACGTGATCGCCAGCAACTTCACCGGCAAGGTGGGTGATGCCATCAATGGCATTGCGGATGCGCTATATCGGTTCCGCACCCAAGGCACTGACAGGGACGTAACGCTTGCCGGTGGTCTGGCAGGCTTGCTGGGTGGCAAGGCACTGACCTCATATCGTCAGGAAGCAACCGACAAGAACGGCGGATTGCTGGACGCGCTCAAGAACCCCATGAAGAGCATGAGCGACGGCTTCAAGGACTTCAAAAAGCTGTTCACCGATCCCGGTCAGGGCGGGTTTGCAGCATCGCTGGGCAAGGGTCTGGCACGTGCTGGCGCAGGCATGCAAATGGGCAGCGCAGCAGACAGCCTGGTCAGGGCCTTTGGCGGCAAGGGCAGCAGGACAGGTAGCGCAATCGGTGGCGCGCTCGGCGGTGCCGTTGGTGGCCCTATCGGCGGTTTCCTCGGCGGCACGGTTGGCAGTCTCGTGGGTGGCTTGTTCAAGAAGACGGCCAAGAGCCAAGCCACCATCACGGGCTTGGGCGATGCTCAACTCAGCGGCACCAGTGCTGACCGTCGTGACGCGGCATCCGGCATGGCCGGTGGCGTGCAGAAGCAGCTAAGCCAGTTGGCAACGGAATTGGGCGCAACCGTCGGCTCATTCCGCGTCAGCATCGGCACGTACAAGGACAAGATCAGGGTCAACGCAAACGGCGGTGCCATCGGTGGCGTCAAGGGAAGCGGTGCGATCAGCTATGCCAGCGAAGCAGAGGCAATCGCGGCGGCGGTTGAATTCGCGGTCAAGCAGGGCGCGCTACAGGGCCTGGGCGATCTCGAGGGCAAGCTGGTCAAGGCCTTCAGCCTTGATGCCGCACTGGCGGTGATCAAGGACTGGCGTGCGGCCATGGACGATTTTGCGGCTATGACCGATCCGGTCACGGCGGCAGTTCAGAGCGTGAGCAAGAGCCTTGATGCTCTGCGTGGCAACATGGTCAAGGTTGGAGCAACCACTACCGATCTTATCAAGCTGGACGAGTACCGCGCGGCCAAACTCAAGCAGGTGCTGAAAGATCAGGTATCTGGCTTCCAGGACATTCTCAATCAGTTGAACGGTGATGCCGGTGGCGTGTCCTCGTACAATCAGTTGAACGACAGCTTGAGGAAGCTTGACACCTTCCGTGCCGACATTGCCGCTGGCAAGCAGGTGGATCAGGCAGCGTTCACGGACCTTGCTGGCCAGATCATCAGCAAGGCCGGTGAGGTTTATGGCATCAACACCAAGGACTATCAGGACATTGCTGCTCTACTCAGGACAACAACCACTGGTGCGATGGACTCCGCTACCACGGCGTTCAACAAGGCCGCTGGCAATGGCGATGTAGTCAAGGCAGTTAGCGCGCAAACGGATGCCTACACAGCCAATCAGAACACCATGATCGCGCAGCAAGGTCGCATGGAAGCGCTCATGAAGGAGAACATTGAACTCCAAAAGCAGATCAAAGCCGCACTGACTGGCAGTGGCGTGGGCGGACTGTCGGCAGAGGGCGCAAAGGTCAATACGGACTGGTAACGCTAAGTAGCAGATGGAAAGCCGTCTATCATTCGTCACAAACGAATATCGTACTCTCGACCGGGATAATCCTCTGATCCGGTCGGAGTCTCAAAACGCCCGCATCATCACCCTGACTACCTACTTGGATGAAGTGAGCGCAGAGCGCAGAGCAACTGAAGAGTTGAGGGCATTGGGTCGCACTCGTGTCTTTGAAATTGTGATCGAAATGATTGTGCTGCCCGACGACTTCAAGGACGGCCCACCTCGCTGCGCCATCTACAGCCCGGCCGATGGATTGAACGGCGAGCAGTTCAGCATGTTTGAAGTTGCGTCCGTGAACCTCACGCTGGGCACCAGCACTGTGAGGGTCCGCTAATGAGTGCTGTGTTTCTTCCTCCGTTGGCAGGTGACTACGAAGTTCATTCCAGCAATGCGGCTGCCACGGCCCCTGCCAGTCGCGTGTTGCTCGATGAACCGGGCTTGGTGGCCCGCTCTGGCGGCAACTCACTTTCGCTGACATTCAGCCTTACCGAGCGGACATTCGATAGTATTGCGGCCACTGGCACGAACCTCCGTGCCAGCGACACCGTTCGCGTTCGTGTCGGTTCCGTTGCCGATATGTCGTCAGACGTGCTGCTCGACTACAGTGTCAATGCCTGGAACGGCGTTGCTCCGGTGGGTAGCGCGATCACCTACATTCCCCTTGATCGCCCATACACGGCGCAGTTCGTCCGCCTGGACTTCACCACCTCGAACACGTTTGTGGAAGTCAGCCGCGTGCTGATCGGCAAGCGCATTGAGGTAGATGGCATCGACAACGATCCCAGCATCACGCACGTTGGTGGCGCAACTGTGGAAGATGGGCCGGGCTGGACTACCGTTGGCGAGGCACGCACTCGCGTTCAGTGGACAGCCAACGTAGGCAACGTACCTTCGACAGCATATTACCAGGAATGGTCGCCCTTCCTTAGTCGAGCAGGCAAGCACGCAGGCTTTCTGTTCGTCCCTCAGACGGACAGCACCGCTCTACAGCACGAAGCCAAGCTAGTACGCCATCAACAGGACGCCAATACGGTGCCGCTGTCGATGACGCGCTATCGTGTGGAGATGAAGTTGTTGGAGGTTTGATGCACTGCGTCAGAACATCACATCGTTATATCTGATCGCATCGGTTGTAATCGCAGTCGCACCATCGATGGCCACAGCCGATGCGATCATGGGGCAGTCAAAGTACGACGTTTCGTTTTTAGCCGGTTTGCTACCAAGCGCCTTCTTGACAGCTTCACGAGTGAGAGGACCGCCCGAAAGCGACATTTTCAAGTCGTGAACGTTGGATAAACCAATGCCTCGCGAGGTGCTGACGTGTTCAGATAAAACCTTTCCGTCAGATAACGTGCATTGATATCCCAAGGAGTTGCTGCCAGCATAATCGTAACGGTACACAGATAAATTGTTCTGTTTGAACCTGACAAACTCTATGTAGTTTTTAGCACTTTTAACCATGTGCGCGCTTAGGCAATCATACCCGTCACTTTGCTTCCAGCAGCGTCGAGCCAGCACTCTGTTTTCATCATCTACGATGAAGTACTTGCTGCCATCAGCCGCAGATTGCCAATCGATCTTTGGACCGGGATCATTCGCAACAGCTTGGTTGCTGCTACCTGCTTCGGTCGCGCTCGGATCAGGTGTGCACGCAAGCAACAGAAGCGGCACCAGGATGAGCGCCGTCATATTTCTCGATTTAGCCATGTCGATTACTCCCTAACGGGTCGCTGATTGCGCTAAGTATGCAATGGCGATCAACATTCTTTTGGAAGCGACACCAACCCGCAACGGCATCCCTGTCCCAGTCCGCATGAGCAGCGCTCCCGTCCTCAGCGACGGCACGCAAATCGATGGCCTGGAGTGGCTACCGGTCATCACGCAGGTTCCCACCCCAGCATTCACGATCAGCGACGGCGGTGGTGCCATTGCCCCCATGTCGATCAGCATGGGCAGCGTCACCTTCCGCATAGGCAAGCGCTACGCCAACCGCGAATGGAACACACTGCATTGGCCCGGTGCGCCAGTCAGCCTCTGGATTGGAGAAACCGGCAAACCCTTTTCCACGTACCGGCAGTGGTTCACCGGCTCGCTGTCCGGTCTAGCACGCACAGGCAACGTCGCAGAGCTTGCGCTACGCACCGTCGAGGGCCAGCTCGACGTTCCGCTACTCAGCAAGCGTATGGCTGGAACGGGCGGTCCTGAGGGGCCTGCGGGCAAAAAAGGCACCCTTCGCCCCTTTGCCCTCGGCTTCGCGAAGACGGTTGCCCCGGTCGAGGTAGATCCTGCGCTGCTGGTCTATCAGGTCCATGGATATGGGCCGGTTGAGGCCATTCCCACGCTGTATGAATACGCTCAGCCGCTGGCACCCGCGAAGGCCAACGTCTCGACATGGACGGAACTGGCCGCCGCCACGCTCAAGCCGGGAGAATGGATCACCTGTAATGCGCTGGGCATGTTCAGGCTTGGTGGCACGGCAAAGCACAAGCTGACGGCCGATGTACGCGGCGCAGCTATCAACGGCATCACTCCCACAACGGTGGCGCAGGCCGCGCCCCTGTTGCTTCGTGAAGCTGGTGTCAGCGCTCCCCGCATTGGCAACATGGACGCCCTGGATTTCAACTGGGCATTCTACACCGCCGAGCCGATCACGATTGCCGATCTGGTCAAGCAAGCTGCACTCGATGCGGGCGCATACCTGTTCCCGGATAAGGCTGGTGTCTGGCAGTGCGGTCGTCACCGCGCCATCAAGGCCGCGCAACCGCTCCGCGTCGATCGCACCAGCGAACCGCTTGTTCAGACCATCGATGAACTCAACGTCGCTGATCCGGCTTGGAAGGTTGAGGTGCAGTATGACCGCTGCTGGAGCGTTCACAACGAAGGCGACATTTCACCCAAGCTGATCGAGTTGGAAGGCAAGATCGTCGCGGCCGACGAGGTGCTGGAAGACCTCAAGGACCAAGCCGAACGTGCGGTTGCTGATGCGGCGGCAGCACGCAAGGAAATGGAAGCCATGCTCGCTGACGGCGTGCTGGATCGTAGCGACAAGCGCCGTGCCATTGACCGCCTGGAAGCCGAGCGCATCACTCATAGGCAGCTTGAGGGCGTCCAGGCCAGCTATGACGTAGCAGCGCAGTGGAAGAGCTATGACGATGCTTGGAAAGCCGTGGAAGCCTACATGGTCGGCCTCGTCCCCAGCATCTACGACAACAGTGCGGTCACACCTGTGGTTCGCGAAACCTACCTCGCTCACTGGGCCACATACGAGACGGCCAAACAGGTGTTGCTCAACGCCATCACGGGCAAGGTCAAGGACACTGCCAACAAGGCCAACGACACTGCGGACAAAGCCAAAGACACTGCCGATCAGGCCAAGGACACGGCTGACAAGGCTAAGGAGAGTGCTGACGCCACAAAGGCCAACTTTACGTCTCAGCGACTGGAACAGCTACTCAGGACGCCAATAGACAAGATCAATGCCCTGACGCTGGACTATGGTTCGCAATCCCTCGTCCTGGCCAAAGACCTGTTTGACAAGAACCAGACAGGCATCCGCGAACTCAGGAATGTCATCCTGGATGATAATGGCGGTATCCGCGTTGAGTTGATCCGTGACCTGGGCGTGAAGATCAACGAAGGCGTGGGCAAGGAAACGCTGCTCCGCGAGGCCGCAATCCGCAATGTGGAAACGGCCTACAAGGATGCCGACAAGGTAGTGGCGGAAACGGTGACGGTCTTGGGCGCGCGAGTGACCAAGGAGATTGGCGAGGCAAAGACCACCGCTCAGGGCCTCATGACCGATCTACGTCGCCTCATCATTGATGACAGTGGCAAGCTGCTCGCCACGCACCTGGAAGAGATCAATGGCAAGATCACCACTGAAGTAGCTGGCGCAAAAACAAGTGCTGAGGGCTTGGTCCGTGACCTACGTAATCTCGTCCTTGATGAGCAGGGCAATGTTCGTGTTGAACGCATTCAGGAACTCGGTACCAAGATCACGGAAGCAGTCAACAAGGGGCTTGGTGTGGAGAGCCAAGCGCGTGAAGCAGCGATCCGTGATGTAACGAGGGCATACAAGGAAGATGATGCTCTTGTCGCAGAACGTATCAACACCCTCTCGTCGTCCATTACCGGCCCTGACGGTCATATCTCGAAAATCAACGCTATCATCGAGGACATCCAGAAGGTCGAGACGGACAACAACAGCGCGAGGGCAACCGAGTACAAGACGCTTCAAAGCCGACTGGATAACTTCAATGGTGCCACGCTGGAACAGTCGTTCAAGACGGTTGCGGACAGGGTTGATGGTGTCTCGGCACAATGGGGCTTGAAGGTCCAGACCGACCAGAACGGGCAGAAGTACATTGCGGGCATGGCCATCGGCATCGACAACGGTGTCTCAGCTACCGTGTTCTCCACCGACAGCTTTAAGATTATGACGCCGGGTGCGGCTCCACGCACCGTGTTCACCGCTGATGCCAATGGCCTGTACGCACCCGACCTAACGGTCGCTCGTCTGACCTATGGCGCGCTGGTCGATCAGTTCGCGGGCAGCAGGCAAGACCTCAATCCCAATGGCGGCTTCCAAGACTTTCCCGGTGGCTTCGTGCTGCAATGGGGTCGCTATCGCGGCATGATTACGCGAGAGAACGCCTTTAATGTCACGTTCCCCAAGGCCTTTCCTACTACCTGCTTCGTAGTAATGGCTATGCCCTACATCGACACGGCCAACGCCTTCAGCGACTTGTGGCTACAGAACGTGGGAACGCCATCTACCACAGGTGCGACTTTCTTCGCTCAGGCTGCGACCTCGGACAACAGGAACATCCAGGGCTTCGATTGGATTGCGTTCGGCAGATAAGGTGTGTCGCCAACTGATAACTATTGGATGGCGACATTTGAACAGACTGGCACGATCAGCGTAACACAAGGCAGCCGCGAGGTAGTCGGCACAAACACAAACTGGATTCCGGCTTATGATGGCGTGGCCCTTGTGGTCAGCGGCAGCTTCCATCCAGTAGAAAACATCGACAGCCCCAGCCGCATTACACTTGTGGAGCCCTATAGCGGCCCAACGGCATTCGGCATCAGCTATGTGCTGGCTCCCCTACAGCCCAACAACTACGATCTGACAAGCAAGGCCCTCGACGTACTCAAGGTAGCCAGCGATCTCACGAAGGTAGGCACCGGTCCCGCTGGTCCGGTTGGCCCCGCTGGTCCTGCCGGTCCTCCTGGGTCGAGCGGTGACAGCGGATTTGGCTCCATCGTCAACTTCACAGAGTATAGTGGACAGCCTGCCGGTGGTTCGGGCGTTTACATGATCGTACCTGTTGCCGAGGGTGATCCCGGCGTGACGCTGACGCAGCAAAGTCAGGTCATTCTCCCAAAGAGTGCCGCCAATGCCGGTATCGGCCTGTGGATCAAAAGCACGGCCAGCGGCTACGCGATCACGCTCGGTCTAACCAACGCGCCCGAACCCCAGCCTGACGTGCCCAAGGAAGAATTGGACCTGAGCGGCAAAGGCACCATCTACGTCAATCCCAACACGGTGTACCCACTCGGCATCTACGTTGCGGGTAGCACTGCCAACTTCACCATCGACGTACCCGAAGGGCTTCCGGTCAAGGTTGAACGCCGCGACACCATCATCACTCCTACGAATACGAGCTGGCGCATCAGTCCCACGGAGGCACAATCCAGCAATACTGGCGATGCGGTTGGCCGTGCCGCCGTCATCGTTCGCGAAGGTGATGGCAGGTTTGAGACGGCGAATGGCAACCTAGTTCTGCGCTCCGGTGCGTTCCTGCGGTCCGCACCCCTGGGTATCGATCTGCTTCAAACCGCCGATCCGGCAACTACGCAGGTTCCGCCAAGCATCCGCGTTGGCTTCAAGGGCGTTATACCAGCGGGAACCACGCAATCAATGTTGGCCAGCGTCAGCCTTTATGGCGCAGGTGCATTCCAGCTTCGCCCTCATTGGACCGGTGTTCTGTCCTGCCAGTACGAGGGCGGTAACGGTGGTGCGACCATCGAAGCCGATGCCAGCGATCTGTACGTGTTGGGCACCAACCAACTTTATGAAGCCGAGTGGGTCAACAACACCAACGGTCCTGGCGGTACGATGACATTCTTCATCGACGGCCAGCAAATCGGCCAGCCCAAGCCCACTGAATACAAGGTACAGGTTGCGCCGGGCGCAAGGCTGGAAGTCAATGCGGCCTCCGGTAACAGCGCGGCCGGATCGGATGGTTTGGAAGTCGAAACCATTTTCCTGTCGCTGGGGCGACCGGACGTGGTGTCTACCTATGCTGATGTTGCCGATGGCTCAATTTCGCGTGCCGACTTGGAAGCGCTGGTTGTTGATGCTCGTGGTCTAACCGAACAACCCGCGCGTATCCTGACTTACACGGCCAACGGAACGCAGCGGTACGAATTTGAACTAGTTATCGGCGAAATGGAAATGCCAGCTGGCCGCGCATACAAGGCCGTACTGGAAGACTGGTCATCGGGCGCTGCCGTCGTTCATCCCAAAGAACTGATCATGACGCGACCAGCGGCGCAAAATTGCCGCTTCGAGGACGTGTCTCTTTACAACAGCCAGCCTGCTTGGACTGAGGTATTGCCACAGGGCGACGTGCCCAACATCAACGGCATCAACTATTACTGCGAAGGCATTCGCATGGGCAGTTATGTCCAATTCCAGTTCATCTACGACTGGGATGCCGCCACAATGCCTGCCAACCCCTTTGGTGATCCTCAGGGTAAAGACAGCTACATGGTGCCACACAAGTGGAAGATTTACGATAAGGCAGGAACACTGCTCGCGCGCATCGAGCAACCCAATGGCCAGCCTCTAAACAGCGCTGGCATGAAAGCCGTTTGGGAAGGCCAGTATGATGGCCGGGGTATCGCGATCATCACCCAGGACAATCCGCACTTCAACTTTGGCACCACCCGTTCATCGGTAGTTTGGCGCAGCCATGATCCCGAAGCCTACAGCCAGCAGCAAATCTACAACACAGTACCTGTCTTCGACATTCGTGTGCCCTTTGCCTGCCATACAAGCTTTTCAGTCAACGGCGGTGACATGCGCTTGTTTGGTAGCACTGGCCAGCAGAACGGGTTCGCCAACTGGCGCGTTATGTCCTACGAGCCCACTACCTATCAGGGCATTCAGAACTTGCTTGCGTCGAGCAAGAGCCCATGGCGTAATCTTTATACTGACGGTGCTTCCTCAACTCCCAATGGCGGCATCTTCCTCAAGTACACGCCATTCAATCAGCAAGGCCGCTGCCCACTGACTGGTCCGGGCGGTGTGCGTGATGACCGTCAGATTATGCCCGAACCAATCGCTCACTATGCGCGTGACGTAAACAGTCTTCGCGCAATGGATGATCTGTCTATCAAGCGCATTACCATCGACTACCTGACGGGCTACGCCAGCGATCCCTATCATGGTGTGGAGAAGGGTCGATGTGTTCCCGTCTATAAGGACAATGCTCGCCGTAATGTCACACTGCGTCGCCACTACTATGGTTTCGGCGAGTCCGCTATTCCAGACAATCAGGCATGGTATGCGCAGAGTGGACGCACTTATGAATGGGTGTCTAGTACCGGACCACTGCGAGTTAAATCGCCAATGTATGGCTTGACGACGAACAGACCTGTATTCGGCACCAACAACATCGACGCTGCACACTCGCATCAGTTTCCCCATTGGGGCTCCATGATGTTCAAGACTCCAGAATTTGCCATATTGGGTCACAAGTTCACCGATCAGGCTCGCCTATACGACAATCGCATCCTGAACTCGCAATGGGGCCCAGATAACTTCAGCAATCGTGAAATGGCTTGGAAGTTCGCTCATGCCGCCCTGGCATGGAAGACCGCATCCAACAATAGTCCGCGCCTCTACAGCCGGGCAGAAATTATGGATTGGGTGGTGTTCGACTTTGAAGCCTTCTACGACACCTACTACGCCAGCACACCAGGTTTCCTAAACCCGCCCACGAACATCTTCACGGGCGGCCAGTTTGATCCCAAGAAGGCCATCTACGCCGCTGCGGCGCGCTTTGGTCTAGCGGCCGTTGGTGATGGTGATGTTTATACGCATGACTTCCAGGTAGGCTACTGGTTGAGCGCGCTTCACACGGCTGAACGACTGGGCTTCAACGATGCTCTTCGCGCATCGTCACCCAAGGTAAAGGCCGTTCTGGATTGGCTACTCGCTTGTCACCGCAAGCGCATCATCGGCCGCACCAATGCCCCGCTGATCAACGCAATGGATGGAACGGAATACCTGACACCAATCTGGACGAAAGCGCAGGTTGTTGCTTCGGGTGGCGATGTGTCCAAGCTGCCGCAGACGTTCGCAGAGGTACAGGCGCAGCAAACCAAACCCGCGCCCGGCTGGGACAAGATCACCTACATGAGCGGCACCAATGAGGTTGTCAGCTCGCGCGATGGTCAAGCAATGGATCAGTTGCTTGCCGGTCCTGCTCTACTCAAGGACATGGGTCTTACCGGAACGGATCTAGATGCCGCGGTTGGAACCGCCGAGCAGCGCTTTCAAGAAAAGCTGGCCAGCGAAACCGCACGCGGCCCTGACAGTGCGGGTACAGAGTGGTTCAAGTTTCATCAGGCCACCAACAACCGACCCTATAAGCCATAAGGATGTGACCTCCGCATAAGTAATGAAAAGCGGAGGTCGCATGGCAAACAGCAAAGACATTGAACTACGATACTACCCGCAGTTGGCCGATGACGCCGTTGTGTACTCAGCCATCTGGCAGCTTGTTGATCCGGCTACCAAAGCACCGGTTACGAATAACCCGACTCAGGTACAGTTCGTCGTCAATGAAGGTGAAAGAGCAAAGTCCACTCTGGGCCTTGGATCAGGGCTGACGTGGAATCCAACTTCCAAGCAAGTCATCATCAAAGTTCAGAACAGCGACCTCGCTTTCATCAAGGCCGATGGCCAGTTTCAATATGCCCTCTATGTGGTCTGGGATCACGGGCAGGCTCAGACAATCAGAGAAGGAACCGTAAACGCGGTCAGGGTGGCCTAATGGCAGACATTGTTGAAGTAGTAGAAGTTGGCCAGCCAGTTGTTCTGCCCGAAGTTGAGGAAGTACCACAGGGCATTGTGGCCATTCCTGGCCCGCCTGGACGCGACGGTGCAGATGGCGCCCCCGGTCGTGACGGTAAGGACGGCATCAACGGCAAGGACGGAGAACCAGGCCGTGACGGCATCATTGGCAAAGACGGAGCGGCAGGCCCCGCCGGACGCGATGGCCTCGACGGAAAGGATGGACCCGTTGGCCCTGCCGGTCGCGATGGCCAGGATGGTGTTCCCGGCGCTGCTGGTCCCAAGGGCGACACGGGAAATGCTGGCCCTGCTGGTGTCAAAGGCGATACGGGAAATGCTGGCCCTGCTGGTGCCAAAGGCGATCAAGGCGAGCGCGGTTTGACCGGTCTAACTGGTGACGTTGGTCCGATTGGTCCGAAAGGCGACATCGGCGCAATCGGCCCTGCTGGTCCTGCTGGTCCTGCTGGTCCTGCTGGTGACAAAGGCGACAAAGGCGACAAAGGCGATACCGGAGCAACAGGCCCCGCCGGTCCCAAGGGTGATACCGGCGCTCAAGGAGCGGCTGGACCTGTTGGTGCAACTGGACCGGCTGGCGCATCTGCCAGTGGTGGCGCGCCGGGTGGCGACAACAACTCCATTCAGTATCGCAACGGAAGCGCTCTAGCAGGATCATCAAACATCCTGGTCCGTCCCGACGTTCATGGCTTTGAGCTTTACGGCATGGTCATGAAGCCACTGACAATGGCGCAGCACAGCATCGTGCAGATTACAGGACAATACGGACTTGAGGGTGATCGCGTTCTTGGTCATCACGAAGGCTTCACCACTACCCGTGTATGGCAAGCTGACACCGGCACGACCGCGTTCACTCGCGCTATCAACGTCGCAACGTCTGGCACTGCGACGGCTCAAGCCATCAGCAACGCACGCTGGCTGAGCGAGCCGACAATCAACTACGTGACCGCCGCTACCGCAGGCTCGCAGGCATCATTGGTGGTCAACAACCCTGTTGTGGTCAGTGCAACTGCTCAGACTGGCGGCTTCGTCATAGTCATGCGCTTTAGCATCAAGAACTGGTCTGCTGGCAAGCGCTGGTTCGTGGGGCTGAGCGGCAACACCGATACACCCGGAAACGTGCAGACAAGCACGCTAACGAACGTCATGGGCATTGGCGTTGATGCTGGTGACAGCCGCATCTTCTACATGGGCCGCGGTGCGTCAGGCAGTGCAACACGTAGCAACAGCGACATTCCCGCCAATATCGACGGGGAAACGCTTACTGTGATGATCAAGTGCAACCCCGGCGAAACTACGGTTTACAGCGGATTCCGCTGGGGTGGGTATGGCTGGGGCAGCAGCTTTAATCTTCCTGCTGGCCTCTACTATCCCAAGGCATGGGTCAGCAACGCGTCCACTACATCGGCAATCACGCTGAGCATGAACCGCGTATACGTGGAATATCTCACCAACTACTAAGGGGGACTGCCTTCGGGCTTTGACTAACATGGAAAACAATGAGACGGCTGATAAGGCTGCAGAAACTGAGAAGCCCAAGCGCTCTATTGGCGCATTCACTGCGTTTGTAGGTAAGCACATCTTGACTGCTGCCAAAGCCGCTTGGCGAGTTGATGCCGTAAAAAGCGCTGTAGGCACATGGCTGGTACGCGCCTCCATCCCTGGCGTGCCAATCATCATCGCAATCGCAGACAGCTACATCAGTGGCCAGTAAAATGAGCCAGCAACAGACGCCCCCAGCTGTCGTTCAGTCGCACCTCAAAGCTACGGTTGAGGTTCCAGCGCCGGTTGTTGCACCCTGGTACAAGCCCATGGGCGAAGCAGCCGGCGCTATCACCGCATTGCTGGCGTTAGTGGGATATATGGTCTGGGTGGTCAGCCGCATCATCAACGCGGATCGAGATATCAAGGAACTCAAGCACGACCTGCGCGGAGCCGAGACGAAGATCACCGCGCTCGACGGCAAGCGTGAGGATGCTGCTCGCGAACTGGCGGTATTGAAGAACACCACGCAGAACCTCGAAACCATGATGGGCGAAACCAAAGATATGATGAAGCAGGTTCTCGACGCCGTAACTAATCGTCGCCGCTAATCCGGTGGCCCCGCTCGAGGTAACCGAGCGAGGCCTGGATGAAACCCGCTTTGGAAACCGGGCGCTTGTCTGGTAGGCGATATTGCCACTGTCATGCAATACCCTTTTTCCATCTTGTACGGCTTTCACCAACGTTTGCAGAGGTTTACCCTAAGTTAACCATCCCTGTTTCATCTTTATTACGCGGCAGCGCCTACGTTGCAAAGAACTGGCCACCTAGGTGGCTGGCGGGAAACTTTGCTTTGGAACGATAGGACAGATTATGAAGACCATCCTTAAGACCCTGAAGAACAACAAGGGCGCAACGGCTATCGAATATGGCCTGATTGCCGCCCTCATCGCCGTTGCTGCGATCGCCACGATGACGACGCTGGGCAGCAACCTGAACAAGACGTTCTCGAACGTCAGCAGCAATCTGGGTGGCGGTACGGCCGCTCCTGCGAAGTAATAATGCTTGAGGGCTAACACAGCCCAACTAGCTTATATGCTGTCAGAGGGCACAGGGGGAACCCTGTGCCCTTTTGCGTTCTAAGTGGCAAATGCCAAACTGGCCTTTTGCTGGCAAGGCGATCCTGGGAGCTGATGGGCAAGCGGGTGCGTGTTACCTGCACTCGCAACGCGTTTAACGTTCTCGCTGCTCATTCGATAGAGCCACTGTAGCAGCTAATCACACTTGTCAAACAACGGCAGCACTTCACCCCCACATGAATGCCAGGCCATCAGAGTAGCATATATACACATTATGCAAACTGGGCCTGCAACGCGCAATAGGCAGCGCATAGAAGATTTGCCTGCGCGACAGTCTTTTATCGCTTTGTGCAAAATAGACGCTACTGTTGTGTTGTTGCTACAGCAGCAACAACAAGGGAGCGCATATGATCAGTAAGTTTGACACGATTTTCACGCACTATGCGAGCAGCGTAGGCGCACTTGTCAACGACCCCGGCCTTGTTAAATGGGCAGCGCACTTGGAGACGTACAATAATGGGGGTAAAGTCAGCGCAGATGAGGTGCAAAGCACACTCGATGACACACTAGCCCGAGACAGGCTGTGTTTGTACTACGAAGACGAAAGTTTGGCCATGCTGGAGGTGTGCCGGCAAAAATGCGGGCGCAGCTACGTTGAACAAACGTTGTCGCATGAGGGCGATGTTTCAGCTATCATGTTGTTGTACAGGAGAGCGCTTAACAATCGGCTTGCATGGCTGATCGATCTTAAAAATCTGCAACTCGATTAAGCTTGCATTGCGAGGCGCGCTAGACAGCGCGCCTTGCCTACCTGCGACTAACGCGCACAGACGCTCTCCACTTGCTGCTGTAGCAACACACTCAACGAGCCTCCGTACGGAGGCTCGTTTTGTTTTGGGGCACATACATGCTGCTACGCCTTATTAAGATTGTACGAACCCTCTATGGGCGAATTTGACGCGGTATGCGCCCCTACTGCGCTGCATGGGAAGCTTGCGCGAGCGAGACGTATGGAAGTGGCCGGCGTTCATGGTTGGCTATTTGTCGGCCAGCATGGACAATAGCTTCATGCCTATGCCTGTATCCCGACTTAGCAAGTCCTCGCCTTCCTCCAAGGAGGTGGAAACGGTGAGGATTTTCGCAGCTTCCGGCCATCCCTGGATTGCGTTCGCGGCGCTGGTGGTCTGGCGCTTGCCGGTGATCGCGTGTGCCGCAATCCTCCTTGCCAAGCATTCGCCGTTCTAGCGCTTCATGTACGGGTCGCCCCTGGGACCGGATACAGCGAAGCGCCGCCATTGCTGACGGGGCGTGTTGGGCGTCTATGGCGTTTGCGGCATTTCGAAGCGCAGCAAGTACGGATGGGCCGAGCAGTTTAGCGCCAGCATTCGCGAGGTAAGCGAGGTTTTGCCACACGCGTAATGCGTCTAAAATGCACTAGGGAGCCCGTACAGCCGGTTCCGGGGCGTTCAGCACTCCTGATAGCCCCGAGCCATCCAGACGCTCTCAGGCGCTCCGCTTCTTCATCCAGCGGAGGAATAGGTCGTGATCGACGCTCCGCTTCCATGTAATTTGCGCGATACGTCCGTCCTCTCCGAGCAGCACGTCGTAGCTGCCGAGGTTCTTGCTCGCCTTCCACGTCTCGACCTCATCAACGGTGGGCGGCAGCGGCTGGACGACCAGCTGGGCCTCCTTGGCACCCGTTGCACGCATAAAGTCGAGGTTTTGATCGAATGACGGATTGGGCATCCAATCCGGTTACGCGGAGGCGGTTAATCAGATGTGAAAAAGCCCCGCGTTTCCACGGGGCTTGTAGAGCCTCCTAGAGCGATCCGAGACCTAGCATCCGCCGAACGTCAGCTTGAAGAGCATGGCGAGGTTCTTCTGTTCCGCATTCAAGGTGTCATCGCCCTCATAATCGTGAAACATCACGGCGAAGACCTGATGATCCCCGCCAGGGAAGTCGGCGGAAACAACGGCGTTCATTGTGTCGGCAGAGTTTTCGCTATCCAACTCGCCCCAACCAATATGCCACTCTACGTCCTGACCCTGATCTTCAAACCAGTGGTAGAACATAAGTCCGGCCCACGTTCGAATGACCGTGTCGGCAGACAGGAACACGGGAATTGAGTGCTCGTTAAACCGGTCCTCTAGTTGCTTGCGGGTGTCCACATACTCGTGGAACGGAATTGGTACTCGTACTTCAATCATAAAGGTCTCCTGACTTGTGTTTCCGGCGTAGTGTCTGCCGATCTGTCAGGGCGATATTCATGCTTGCTGCGCCTTCTTCCGCGCGCGATGTTCTCTAGCGCGTTCCGCACCGGTCTTGGCCTTACCGGTTGAGCCTTCGGGGCGACCTGCACGGCGAGGCTCTTCGATGCCGCTGTCCAGCTTCTCGACCACGCAACCGGGGAACTTGGCTGCGATCCACTCGGCACCGTCCTTGCTGCCGACGATCACGCGCACTGGCGCAACCGCGTCTGGATCGCGGAGCGAGCAGCGCATCATGGCCTGATAGTCGTTCTGCCAAGCCAGCGTTGCCTGTGCCTGTTCCGGGCTGATGCCCAGCTTCGTCAGAAACCCGTATGCGGCGGACTTCCGGTTCATCGCCGTCAGGAGCGCGACATTGTGCATGCGCTTCCAGTGCGCCTTGTCCAAGCCATGCGAAACGCCCGGTAGGCGAGCCGCGTAGTCGAATCCCGTTGGCATCGCGTCCTTGTTGGCCTGCCACAAAAACGGCACCTGATCCCAATAGCGGGCGACGTAATCCGTGACCTGATCGAATGTCGTCGCGCCCAGATCGTCCTCCGCGCCAAGGAAGCGCTTGCTCAGGCGTCCGTCGAACAGGTAGCTGATCGTAAGTCGTGCGCCGTTCTGGTGGACGAGGTAGCGCAGCTTGCCGCCCATTTCCGGGTGCGGCAACCACTCGATGTTCAGCAGCGCCTGCCAGACGACGAACAGTTCTGTTTCCTCGATGTTCGCGCCCATGAATGTCGTGCTGGCGTAGCCCTTCACGAAATCGGGCAGCAGGATCGCGAAGAAGTCTAGGCGACCGCGGGTCCCCGGATTGTCGAGCAGATCGCGGTAAGCGTCCGCGTCCACCATGACGAGGTGATCGCCAGACAGCAGGGTCGAAACCAGCCGCTCGAATGTCGCGATGTTCTGATCCTCGGTCGCATTGACCTGCACGGCTTGAAGAGCCGCCGCATTGCCGGGTTTCAGCACCAGCAGACCGGCGCCGATTTCCTCGGTCGCGTCGATGTGGTCGGTGACGAAACGGTGCGTCTGGGCGATGCGGAGGTCCACATGCTCGAGCACGGCGGGAACCTCGTCGCAGACCATGTGCCAGAACTTCCGCATGTTGGTCGGCAGGCGTTTTAGCGTCTCGTGCGTGACCAGCAGCACCTCGCCGTGATGCGGTGCGGCGTTGTTCATGTGATCGAGGACGCGGGCCGTCACGCGATCGTTGGCGCGCTTGCTGTAGATCGACGTGACCTTGATCGTGGGATCGACGAAGCGGATCATGCGCGCGGTGTCGTTGATTAGCTCTTTGGTCGGCTGCGCGATCAGGACTTTGCCGTCCGATGCAGCGACAGACGCGGCCCAATGCGCGAGCTGGTGGGTTTTGCCGGAACCGGCTGGGCCGGGCTGGTAGAAGAATGTCGTCACGTATCACCTCAAAGAAAAAGCCCGACCGCGCGGGCTGGAAAACGCACAATCGGGCCTAGCTTTTTCTTCGGGTGAAGCTGATGTAAGGCTCGCTGTCATAGACGACAGCGGTTTCCAGCCTCACATCGTCTACATCTTTACTTATGCAACCAGCGTCAAAACCGCGTCATTATAGCAATGAGCGTAACAACGCCCTGATACAACCGTAACAAACAATAGTTTATATATAGAGTTTTTCGTTACGCCGAAGGCATCCGCTAATCGCATCAACCGCAATCCGCAGCGCGTACGGAGATGGGGGTGGGCTTGGACGCGAAGCGGACAAACCAGCACCGATCGGAGTAGCGTTGCTGACGGGGAGGATGGAACGCGGTAGCGGGCCATCCCTTCACGTCACCAATCTATCCAATCAACTATCGGCGGCTATGCCATCGGCTATAACTGGTGTTCCCGTCCGTCGCATCCGCGCCGTCCGGGTCCACCAGCAATTGATGATGGGATAGGTGCTGCGTTCCTCGCGCTCTGCGCTGCGGTACTCACCCCACCCATCATCAATTGCACTTGGCGTCTTTTCGAATTTGGCGGAATGACCAACTCCATCCACCCGTTTCCGGGATCAAAGCATTTCCTGAGCCGAAGGCGGATCAGTGCGTTGTTACGGGCTGGCACGTTCAGATTGCGACCACACCGGCCAGCCCGCTCCATCCTGATATGTCCGCGCGTTTAGGGACACGCGGGCACACCGGAACCTCGATGGCGCTCAGGAAGCGTTACCGGGGCGACTGCGCCAGTACCGTTCCTTGATCCACTTCTTGCGGGCCTTCACGACCTCCTTCGGCTCTGGCGGTATGTCCAGAGCCTCGTAGGTGATCCGAAAGCCATCAGACTTAGCACGCTTCTGCACCGCGCTTTTTGGATCGGGTTTCCACTGCTCGTCGCTCATGCCTCGCCCTCCTTCTCCTTGGGCGGCTCGGCAGGCTTCCAGCCGCGCAGCGTCAGCTTCGCGAACAGGTCTTCCACCATCGTCATACCGTGCGTGGCATCGAGGGCGCGCGGATACTTCGTGAGGTCGACTTCCCGCTTTTTGACGGTTCGGCCGGCGATAGGACGCTTTCTCATGCCCCCGCTCCCGGAAACGCAACAAGGAACGCGGCCTCGTCTGCATCGGAAAGGAACCGTAGAACCAGCCAGTACCAGCCGTCCCATTTGCCCTCGTGATAGTCTGCGGTCAGCATCCACGGACCTCTCGCGTTGGCGAGCACCCACGTCAGCTTTTCCGGTCCATCCTCTACGTAATGCGGCTCGGCCTCACTCGCCCACCACGAAGCCCTGCCAGTCGCATCGACCGTTACGGACGGCGAACCCAGCGCGCCCACAACGAAGCCGCTGTCACTGCCTTCGGCCTTAGAAAGGTCGCCGTCGCCAAAGTGGAGATAGAAGCCCTGTTGAATGTTGAGGTCGATGTGACGGCCGAAGCGCATTCCCATGTGCTCGCTTACAAGCGCGTCGAGAATCTCTTCTTCCATCGCGCCATATAGATCGACCTCCAGCAATTCCGCGACATAGCCCTCGGGCCAATCCGAAATCTGGGGAGTATGGTTGCTCATACGCCTTCCTCCCGGAAGCCGGGTCGCGACTTCCGCATAGCTTCGACGCTCTCAAGGGTGCTGCCATACCGCCCATGCAGGCCGAACCAGAGGATGCTCTTGGCGTTTGCTTCCGGGTGGCAAAGGTGCGTCCGCTGACCAGCACGCATTGTCGCAACGTCGATGAGGATGTTTCCCCACATCTCGCCCGTTGGATCGGGATGATACGACCCGCTCGGATAGTGCTGCGCCATCAGCCCTACCTGATGCGGCTTGATACGAACGAGCGCGGAACCGGCGATGCCGTACTGCTCGGTCCAGCGCGGTGCGAGCGTGGACGCCCGCACGATGTCCCCCAGGGCAATAACCTCGCCGGAGAACAGCTTGCGTTCATCCTTCTGCAAGCCGCTGCGATCAACGAGGGCGATATGCCCATAGTCCTCCGCAGTCGAGGTGGCAGTGTCCATGATGGCCTGCTCGGCAGGCTCCAACCAATCGTGTATGATGCGCTCGGGCATCCGTCGTTCACTTTCTCCCGCGAAAAGCGGGCACAACAACCCTCCGCGCTCGCAATACGAGAACGGATGACAGCACTCTTGATTGATGGGTTTGTGCGTCAGCCCCAGCCGAAGGAGTCGAACCGTTCGCGTTGCCGCGCTGGGATGGTTGTCCGTGAAGACACGCTCTCAATAGGCACGACCTTTGATCCGCGCAACACCGATCTTTCGGCACCCGTCCCAATCCGAGACGACGAAGCCTCAATCTTTCGATCAAGGCTCCTGACGACCACAAGACTTGAGCAGCCCATAACGAGCATCCTGTCGCCGCTACTCTATCTTATCACACACACAGTCTTCAGCATATCGCGTGCGCGGCCCCTTTGTGAGCGCGTCGTACTCGGACCATCCGAGTTCGTGCAGGCGATAACCTATCATACGCGACAGCATTGTTGCGCTGCTCTCACTGAATCCGCTTCACCCGTTCGCACAGGTGCTCGGACGGGAACTACATGACTTAGAGTGCGAACTACTAAACCACTGAACACGCGGAAGCCCTCGTCGCGGCGATGCAGGAGCGCAACGTAGACTTCTGAGAGCCGCAGAAAACTGCGACTTCTGAGCGAAAAAACGCTCCTGGAAAAACAGGGGTGTAACTGTAGTGTGTTTTATCCGCGACGGCGC
>JAAIGE0100641206.1_pt1 | contig 44654 bp, 55 predicted proteins | sample 6487951 | NCBI WGS metagenome assembly JAAIGE01 (sample SAMN13974128, study PRJNA590717) | phyllosphere metagenome | biome: tomato field; feature: multiple bacterial spot infested tomato fields; material: tomato leaves; isolation source: leaves from tomato fields | host: Solanum lycopersicum ...
AAATCTCGATGTCCGCACCACGCGCAGGGAGTGAGACTGCACGATCCCTGTCGTCAATGCGCAGCTCAAATTCATCTGACTCCATACCTGGCTTGTCGCTTGTGCGAAGCAGTAACAGGCGGTCGTTGATGAGCGAAGTGATGTCGCTTCCACCTGCAAGGATGCGGAAAGTAGGCTGCATGGATAAAGCACCTGGGCATAAAAAAGCCCGCACAAGGCGGGCTTTGATAATTTAATTTAAGGTTATTAAGTGAATCCGTAGCGTTAGAAATTCAGAGAGGCGTTGGGGTCAACTCGCTCACCACGGAACCAGCCTAGAATGACTGATTTCTTTGTAGCGCCCACCTGGGCACGACGGCGTACTTCCTCGGTAGTCAGATTGTAGGCGATTGCGAGCTCGCTTAAACCACCACCATGCACCCGATCCGTAGCTATCTGAAGATCAAGGTCATGAACCTCAAGCGCCTTGATAAAATGTACGCCCACCGAAGTCGGCTCTCCTGCACCACCGCTGTAAATGTCCTCTAATACAGCTTTCTCCTCGTCAAATATTTTTCGGACAAGCTGAGAGTCCATGCCCGCGCCGATCAGATTATTGATGACCGTTTCAGACCAAGAGGCGTAATCCATGCGATTGATTCCTTTCATGATTGTTTGACTCTGCGTGGCAATACATACCATGTTTCTCAGTCCCAGAGCTGAATCACTTCATCGGTCTGGGTAAGCAGATCCGGCAGCAGGATCTGCACCCCAGCCCGGAAAGGTTGGGGTTCATCTGCCAACCCTTGATTGGCATCCAGCACGGCCTCAACGCTGCCGCTCAGGTGCCCGTAATACTGCTGACACAGCGTGTCCAGCAGATCCCCGTCAGACGTTCTGCAGGTCGTCGCCATAGCTCACAAACTCCAGTGAAAAGCCCTGCTTGCGAGGGATACCCCCGGCCAGCAGATTGCTCTGTTCTTCATCCACGCTCAGCAGGCACCAATTGCCCAGCACCTCGCCGTAGCCTGTTGTCAGGCTCAGCGGCTGTAAGTTGCGCCCCATGCTGCGCAGGGTGTCCAGTTGCTTCAAGCCACCCTTGAAGCCAGGAAAGATCGTGCCCTTCAAACTGAGCTTGTCGTCGCCAAGGCCGACCGCCTGCTGGGCAATGCTGCGGGTCAGACGTTCCTGACCTGCCCAGCGAAACGCGGTCTGCCGTCGCAGTTCGTCAAACGCCGCCGTGTCCAGGTTGAAGTAGTACGGCTGGGCCTCGGGCTTGAGCGGCTGGACGATCAACAAATGCGGGAACGGCTTGACCGCTTCCGGCGCAGGCGTGGTTTGTGTTTGAAAGCTGCCCGTCGGCACGATATTGCTGAGCGCGGGGCTAACGTTCCCGGCTGCCCGGTTGATTGCAGCACCGGCCTTCGACGCCTGTTCCTTCAATGTCCCCATGCGCTCCTGTACCTGCGACATCGCGGTGGTGGCCTGTCCGTACATCGACACGACTCTGCCAACCGTGGACTGAGCGACGTTGATACCACGCATGGTGCGCTGCAGCTTCGCGCCGATGGCAGGACCAATGACCGGGATGTTCTCAAGCTCGGAGGCAGCGCCGGTCATATCGCTGATTGCCCCATTCAAGGGGCCAAGCATGCCGTCCAGGCTACGGCGTCCGACCTCGCCAGCAGACACCAGGTACTTCAACGAAGATTGCAGTTGTTCTGCATAAGCCATGACCTTTCCTCACCCCACGTGCGGGGCATCAAACAGTTGACGGGCCGCAGCCTGACGGCTGAATTCCTCAAACTGACGCTGGAGAAACGGAGCGATTTCACGCGCCAACTGGGCCGGGTCCTTCACATCGCCCTGTACGCTGACGGGCATGTGTGGCGAGAAGGTGAATTGCTGGTCGACTTTCGTGGGCTCAGGCTTGGCCTTCTCAGACGCGTTGACGATAGCGGGCAACGCCAGCGGCGCAGGCGTCGCTGCGGCCATGGCCTTAACGACATCGCCAGGCATAGCGGCAGGCTTGGCCTCCACCGCCTTGTCGGCAACAGCCTCGGCCTTGTCATCCGAACCAAACAACGCCTTGCCCAGAAAGCCGCCGATGCCCTCACCGCCCATGCCACCCAGAAACGCACCGACCGCACCGCCGATGGCTGTGCCGATCACCGGCACGATGGAGCCGATTGCAGCACCCGCCGCGCCACCTGCCAACGCACCGGCCAGTCCACCGGCAGCGCCACCGTAGCCTTCCGCTTTCTCATCCTGGGTCCCGGCATTCTGGTAAGTGTCCAGAGCCAACATTCCGGCATCCAGAAATTTCCCGCCGGGGACCAGTTTGGCGACGCCGCCCAGCTTTCCTGCGGCACCGGCCAGGCGTGCCAGTCGGCCCGCCGCAGGAGGTGGCACAGGCGGGCTTGGCGGTATCGGTGGCCGAGGAGGACCTGCGCGTCGACTACCCGCACCGCCAGCAGCACCACGTCGACGGCCGCGCCGTGAACGACGTTGATCTCCCGGCCCACCGGCACCAGCACCTCCGCCGATGGCGTTGGCGTTGACGACGAACACCTTCTGCGGCTCCGAGCTGCTGCCCGTGCTACCGGCACCGTCCCCGTCGTTGCTGGCCTCGCCGAAGATATCGAGCAGTTTCAGCCCGGTTTCGACAGGGTCGAAGCCAGTCTTGCCACCCTCCTCTGCCTCATCCCCATCATCAGCACTGTCCTTGCCGTCAGCGCCGGGCTTGTCCTTGTCTTTATCCTTAGCCTTTGGCTTGTCCTTGCCCTTGAAAGCTTTGAGACCGGTCTCCAGCAATCCTTTCACGGCACCCACCTTGCCCTCAGGCTTGTCGGCCTTGTCGCCGGAGTTGGTGACGTAGACTTTCTGGACCTTGTTCGGGTCGCCACCAAGCGCCCCGCGCCCGAGATTGAGCAATCCCTTGCCGATTTTGAAAGCACCCGCCGCGGACTTGAGGGCCACCAGCCCTGCGCCTACAGCAGTGATGGCCAGCACCACTGGTTGGGACGTATCAGAAAGCTCTGTGAAACCCTTGGCCGTTGCTGTGATGCCTTTGGCGACTGCATCGGTAACAGGACGGATCGCATCACCGATGCTGCGCATCGAATCATTGACCGCCTGGAAGGTCTCGGCCCAGATCTGCGACGACGCGCCGCGACGCTCAGCAAGGTTCTTGTCGAGGATCCCGGAGGCGTTTTGAGAATCCTTTTTCAACTGGTCGTATAGGGCACGGTTCTGCGAATACGCCGTCAGCGCGGCTTTGACCTGCATGTCAGCAAAGAGGTCGCCGGTGCGCAAAGCCTGCTCCAGCGAGTCCAGCATCTCCTTGGCCTTTGCCGGATCAGTTTCCTTACTGATTTTTTCCGTCGCGTCCTTCATCTTTTTGGCTTTCGCCGGGTCGGTCTTCTCGATGTAGTGCTGGGCTAGCGCAAAGCTGGACTCCAGCGTCGACATCCCTTTCTGGATGCCGGTGTTCAGAGAGCCCTGATAATCGATACCGACGTCCTTGTACGACTTCACCACGTCGGTGGAGCCGATCTTCTCCATCCAGTTCTTCAGATTGTTGGCCGCTTCGTCCGAGCCGCCGGCCGTTTTCATCTGGACCTGAAGCATTGCACCGAGCTGGCTCACCGAGTCCATTCCGGTGACGCCCAGCTTGCCCATGCCCGCGAGCAACTGCGGGAACCAGCGCGCCATGTCGCTGGCTTCAAAGCTACCTGCCTGCCCCTGCATGGCAATTGCCTCGAGGGCTTTCTCCATGATCTTGGGATCAGTGATCTTGGCGTTTTGCTGCAGCGCCTGGATCATGTTGGCCGTGTCGGTGCCGCTGGCACCCTGTCCAACCGCAAACTTCGCCGCCACTGGCGCGTAGGACAGCGCCTTGTCCAAGCTCATACCGGCACCGACCAGCTTGTTGACCAGATCAGCCACTTCGTTGCGGGCCATGCCGGTGTCCGCCGAAGTCTTGATCACCGAAGTGGTTAGCTCCGCTTCCTCTGGCTTGTTGGCCACACCGGCCTTGATGGCGATGTCCCGAATGATCGCCTGATAGTCGGCACTGATCTTGGTCGGCACGGCCAAGGCGCCGACACCGGCGACGGCGGTGCCGATCCCGGATCTCAGTTTGGCTTTGCCTTCATCGATCTGCTGATGCCCCTTGACCTTGAGGTCCATGCTTCTGGCCACACGGTCAAGGGACTGATATTCCTGCCTGAGTTTGCCGACCTGAACACCCTGTTTGCGCAGGGTGTCGAGATTGTTCTCAAGCTTACGCAGTAGACCGGAGGCCGATGCGTTACCACTGTCGTGCGCCTTCTTCCATTCGTCACGCAGACGCATTGTTTCGCCAATCGTGTTCCTCAGCACCTTGGCCTGGCTGCCGCGCTGCTCCAGCTTCTTGATGCGGTTGTCAACGGTGTTGAACGCTGCACCCACGGTCGGGCTGACAGCGCCGCCAATCACCAGGTCCAGCGCCAGATTGTTCGCCATCACTCACCTCTGATGTTGGGATGGGCTCAGTCCGTGAGCCACCAGATCATGTCGGAGAAAGACATGGACATGATTTCTGCCGACGAAAACCCCAGCTCTTTGGCGAGCCGCTTCGCCGCGAGTTTCTGCAAGGCAGGGTTAAAACTCGTCGTCGCGCACCAGGCGAAAATAGCCAGCCTGCAGGCGGCTGTAGTCTTTGAGGGACAGCCCTTCCAGGTCGCGGACGCCCATCTCTGCCAGGGATGCGAACAGGTTCAGCTCACGTTGTTCATCATCTCCATTGGCTGCCGCCTGGGCGGTGCGCACATCGCGCACGGTCGGGGCACGCATGGTGATGGAGTCCACTTGGACACTGTTGACCTCGGCAGGCTTGCTCAGCTTGACCGACACACTTTCGGCAGTCAGGGTCATCCACTTCGGGTTGGTGTTTACTTGAGACACAGGGATTTCCTTCTATCAGAGGCCAAGGGCCGAACGTTCAGCAGCGAGCTGGTCCACGCCATCAATGACGCGCTTCATGCCCAGTACATCGATCTCGTAGATCAGGCGGCCATCCACTTCCAGCTTGTAGTAAGTGAGCGCGACCGCGTGTTTGATCTCGGATTTATCACCGGCCTTCCAGTCCCCCATGTCGACCTCTTTGAGACGGCCACGCTGGGTCACCACCACCGGGGTAATCTTGCCCTTAAGCCCTTTAAAGGCCCCACGAAACACACCGTTGAACGCAGTACCGTCAGCGAGGCCGAAGAACTTCAGCGACTCACGGCGCACGCCCGTGGTGGTGAAGTTCGACTCCTGCTTTTCCATGCCCATGTCCAGTTCGACCGGCGCGTCCATGCCGCCGCCACGATGTTCTTCAGTCTTGAGCGTCATCTTGGGCAGGGTCAGACTGGGCACATCGCCCTGAAAGCTGACACCGTCCACGAACAGGTTCAGGTTGCTCAGTGTTTCGGGAATCATTGCCATCGTTGCAGCTCCTTAAGCGGCAGAGTCGAGCACTTCGGTCAGCCATTGGTTGGTGACTTCAACGCGGAAGTTGGGGTTTTCGGCAGGCGGGACGTCGGTGAAACGGATATTCCAGTACACCTTGCCCTGCTCCAGCTGGCTGGCCGTGTTCAGCTCGGTGTCCGCGAATACTTCGAAGTTGATGATCGCGCCCTGATTTTTCAGATCACGCATGAACGCCTGCAGGCCCTCGGTCACGTCCTTGATGTAGGTCGCAGTGATCGAGCGGTCGACGGCCCACTTGTGTCCATAAAGGATCGCGTCCATGACGATGTCCATGGTGCGCACACGGGTGACGAACGCCCACTTGGAATCGCTGCTCAGGGTGCGGTTGCCCCACAGGCGATAACCGTCGTCGCGGATGATCGTTGCGATATTGGCGTTGTTGAGCAGGTTCGCCCGGCAGGTTTCATCGCCGTCCAGAAACTCGATGGGCCGCGTGGTGCCGGTGATCCCGGCAAACTCTTTGTTGGACGGCGACGCCCAGAATCCGTACTCGGCGTCAGTCCAGGCAAACAGGCCCGCCACCCAGGCAGAACCCGGTGCATCAATCGTCGCGCCAGCCACGGTGTCCCAGTACTGGACGCCAGGGTCGACCATGAAGGAGCGCTTGCCGCCGAAGTTCTTGGCGTAGGCCATCACCGCTTCGTCGGTGGTGTTGGGGCCGTCGAAGATCGGCAGCGCCCGCAGCTTGTCGGCCAGTGCGGCCATGGCGGTGCCGACCGCCAGGGTCGAGCTGTGCTTGGGCGCGATCAGCAGACGCGGCTGCGCGTTGAAGCGGCTCTTGCCGTCAAGCAGTGCCTGGAGCCCGGTGCGGGTGCCATCGGCTTGCACACCGCCGATGATGGCCGAGGTCTGCTGCGCCGGGTCGTCCAGCTTCGCGACGCCACAGGCAACGATCACCGCCTTGGCCTTCACATAGATCGCCTGGCAGGCTTTGGTGATCGCCGAATCCACGCCGAACGCTGCGATGGCTTCGCGCTCAGTCGTGATCAGCACCAGGTCATTGACTTTGGCACTGTTGGCAGGTGCTTCGGTGAAGGTATCGACCAGACCAATGATCGAGGACGTCGGCAACGAGATGGTACGTGCGCCGGTGTCGACGTTCGTCATAGTCACGCCGTGGAAGAAACTCATAAGACGATCTCCAGATACGAAAAAGCCTCGGAATAACGAGGCTGGGATGCGAATGGCGGAAAAGAAAACGCCCCGTCAGTGCGGGGCGTCAGGTCTTGGGCAGATCGGCTTTACCGACGTCCTGTGCAGGCGCTTCGGGCTCTGGCGGCTCGTACACGAACGGGCTCGCAGGGGGGACCGGCCACTCGAACGACGTCGGGTAGCCAGGCACCGTGTCGAGCTGGGCGAGTTGTACGCGGTACAGACGATAGGCGTTCAGTTCGGCCTCCAGCTCAGGCTTCGCCTTGAGCTGATCCTCGGTGGCCATGTTCAAAGCCACTGCGTCCTGCAGCGTCGCGAGTGCTACAGACAGTTCGTCAATACGGGCCGTGGCCGCTGCCGAGTAGCCGCCGCGTTCGCACATTACCTGCACCCGGACGAACTCAATCGGCGTGTCTTGAATCTCCCCGAACTCGCCCGCCAAGGCGCGCTCGTACAGATCCACACCGTGCGGCTCAGGGTCTTTCGGAGAAGCCGTGAACGGCACCTCTCCATAGATATCAACCATCCCCTCGAAAGCCACCATCAGCTCAATGGTGGTGCGGGCCAGATTGGACCAATACGGGTCACGCGCGCTGATTACTGTTCTCATGTCTCACCTAGTTAATTCGCTGAAAGAGCGTGCGCTCGGTGTTGTTGAATGCACCGTGTGCACGCCAGTTGCCCACGCCGATAATTCCCGAGTTACTGCTGGTCCCATCCCCTGCCGCCGTCGAGCTGTAAAGCAGGTTGGAACCGGGCACGGTGGTGCCTTGATTGATTGAGTTACCGTATGCATTGATCACGCGCGCAAACGCGTATTGCCCGATACCCGACAGCCCCAGATTCGCAGCCCGCGTTCCAAGGTTCAGGTTCGCATCATTGAGCAGGTAGTAAACCTGACCGTCGGCCTTGCTGCGCAGGTAGGGCAAGCCGGTGTTCCCTCCAGCAAAGCCGACATGCGTCACGGAATCTGCTATCGGCCGGGCTGCGTCGCGCTCATCGGCTTCAGCCTTCGTATACACCTCGGCTTTGGCGTAGACCTCAGTTTTCAAGGCGCGCTGCACATCACGCGCGTCCACTTCGGCTTTCGTGTACGCGTCGCCAATGCCGTAAGCAGCCAGCGTGGTGCCGACGTTGGCTTTGGTGGCCGGGTCAAAGTTGCCTGAATACCAGAGGTTGCCAAAGTCGGTGTTATCGACCGTCATCCTGACGTTGCCTGCCGACGTGTAGCCAATCTTTACCAGATTGCTCAACTGCCCAGCCCCGGTACCGGCTTGCACCGGACTGAAGTTCAGCCGAGGCTGTAGAAACACCACCGAGCTATCCGCAGCGCGGCGCATGTACGGCGATGCCGGATCGTTGGCCGCCAACCCGATATTGGTGATGCTGTCAGCGAGCGGTCGCTGCGCGTCCCGTGTATCGATTTCCGTCCGGGAGTAGGTCTCGCTTCGTAGAAAGACCTCGGCCTTCAAGGGCCGCTGCAAGTCCCGCGCGTCGACCTCTGCCTTGGTGTACGCATCGGTAATGCCGTAAGCGCCCAGCGTCGAGCCGACGTTGGCCTTGGTCGCCGGGTCGAAGTTGCCCGAATACCAGAGCGTGCCCAGATCCGTATTGTCGACCGTAGCCTTGAGCCCCTGTCCCGACCAGCCGAGCTTAATCAGGTTGTTCAACTGCCCCGTGCCGGTCCCCTGCTGCACCGGGGTAAACGCAAGCTTGGGCTGCAATGCAGCCACCCGCGCATCGATCTCGGCCTTGCTGTAGGCATCGGCAATGCCGTAACCGCCCAGGGTCGTAGGATTGAATCCCGCCATCACCAGGCCGCGACGGTCCACCGTGACCCGATTGTAAGTGCCCGGCAGAACCCCAGTCGGACCGGCCACCTGTTCGAACACCAGCGCCGTCGTACCCAAGACAATCGGTGCGTTCGTGGTCAACTGCCAAAGCGTGTCGAACAACGTGTCGCCCTGCTCGACACTGACCATCAGGTTCGGCGTCACCTCGACGCTTGCATCTGCGTCAATGACACGTACCCAGGCACCACCGGCAACCACCGAGTAGATGCCGTTCTCTCGACCGCTGGCCTGATTCTTCACCAACACTCGGTCATTGGCCGCCGTAGCCACGCCATCAACCGACTGTAAGCCCAGCAAGTTGATAGGCCCGGTAGTCGCGACGCGTACCGACTGTTTGTTGTCGAGCTTGGCTAACTCTTCCTGGATCCGCTGCTCTACCAAAGCCCGCGTAGCCAGTACGACCGAGGGATCAATGCGCAACTCGACGTTGCTGGTGTTGCTCACCAGCAGGTTGATACGTACCACCTGCGTACGGCCAGATCCCTGTGCCAACAGCGGCTTGAACGACGGCGCACAGTTTGCGACCGCGACAAGGTCACCGTCCGCGTCGTACAGACCGATCTCACGGATCCAGAACCCGCCCACCTCCGCCGGAATGACCTGTTCGGCGATGATGATCGCGTTGTTGGCCGGGTCGACCTTGAGCTGGTTGAGCGGAGCTCGTCGCCGTTCATTGATCAGGCGGGTCTGTTTTGCGTCAGGAATAGGGTCGGCACCGTTCGCATCCCCCACACCCATTTGTGCGATTTTCCACGGAACACCCAAGGCGTCCGCATTGGCCTGCTTCGCCGCGCCGACGTTGGTCAGCGTGGCGAAAAATTGCGTATTCTGATCGATCATGCGAAGACATCCAGAGTATCGATTGTGGTTTCACGTCCACCCAGCCCCATGTGACCGCTGACCTCAATATCACGCGGAACAGGGGGGTAAACATCGATTTCATCACCCTCAGAAACCGACACTCCGATGTAAAACCGGCCGGTCGTTTCAAGGCTTATTGCCAGCTCCAGCATGTGACGGCTTACGGGCTTGGCGTCATCGATCAGGAACGTCAGCTCCTGATACATCTCTTCGGTAATACCGGTATCCAGCACGCCGACCTTGAGGGCAAAGGTTCCAGGAGTCCCCAGCGGAGCCGTCTGCCACCATTCTTCAACATCAATCAGGTAGCCCAAGGGCTCTACCGCACGACGGATCGCACCAATCGTGCCCTTGTGCTGATGGATGTAGAACGATGCGCTGATAGCGGCCCGCTTGACGGACTCTGACCAGTTCTCGTCCCATCGATCTACCGACCAGGCCCAAGCCAGGTGATACAACAGATGCGCGGGGCAGGTTTGAGGGTTGTAAAGCGTGCGAAGTGGAATCTGTGTGGTTTCAGCTGTCGCCGCTTCAATCGCGAGCTCAAGTGAAACGCTGTTGAGAGGCAACAGGCTTGTCATCTCAGCGCCCTCGCGTCACGGTGAATGCTTCGCACCATGCTGCCTGGGATTTGGTAGGTCGAATGTCAGACCAGCCTTGCAGCTCGACCCTGCTCACACCTTCAATGTGCAGTTGGGCATCAACACCGGAACGGGCCACCTCAAGGCCCAAACGCCGCCTGGGATTGATCCAGCCCTGCAGGCGGCTTCTGCACTCATTCAGTGTTGCTTCGGTCTCAGGACCACTGCCAACCAGCTGCACCACAGCGTCGATTCGATACGGCAGAATCTCTGCACTTTGCACCGTCAGACGGTCGCCCAGCGGCCGAACGTCATCGTCGCTCAGATTGCGCCGCACGGTTTCCAGAAGATCCTGAGACGCAGCCCCGCTTCCTGCCAGCGCAAGAACGGTTACGACTACCTCTGCGGGAGAGGGACTTTCGGCAGTGGCATCAGCCACCAGCCCGGAGGCGTTGCGTGCATGCAGAATGTAGCTATTGCGCGGCCCCGCCGTCGTAAGCCCTTCATACGCCAGCTGAACGCGTTCACGTAGCGCGTCGTCCTCTTCCATGACCGCAGCAACGGGTGGAACCACGCTCAAATCTTCTGTCTGTATGACAAGACGTGTGAGATTGACGTTTGAAGCCAGGTGATCAAGGTCGGCCTTTTGCGCGTAGGCCACCATCAGAGACTTGGCCGCGTCGTTGACGCGAGCCCGGTTTTGCAGTCGCCGGTAAGCCCCCAACTCAAGCAACTTGGTGACCGGATCGCTTTCCAGCAATGCGCTCCAGTTGTCCCCCATATACTCACGAAATGCGCTCAGTTCTCCCTGATAGACCTCCTCGAAATCCAGATCTTCAAGCACCTGCGGCGCAGGCAGGGCTGACAGTTCAATCAGGCTCATGCCGTCACCTCCAGTACTGCGTTGTCACCTAGATAGAGTCCGGTGAGTTGCAACGTGACCTGTCCTTTCAACACCGCGACCACCCTCACCCGCTCCAGGCGCAAGCGTGGCTCCCAACGTGCAAGCGCTCTGGCCACCTCGGCCTGCACTGCGCTCTTCCAGCCATCGTTGACCGGCAGATCCACAAACCGCCGGATCTTGCTGCCGTACTCCGGCCGCATTCGACGACTGCCTATCGGCGTGCTGAGGATGTCTTCAATGGACTGCCGCAGATGCGCCAGGCCTGAGATGGGCTGACCGGTTCGGCGATCCATTCCGATCATGGGTTACTCCAGTGACTCAAGGTCGGGATGTTGATCCAGATAGTCCAGCGCGACTGTGTCGTCTGTGGAGACAGTGATCCGGCCGGCAACCACATCCAACGTCCGGTCATCGGGCAGAATCAGGGTGCGAGAGGTGTAAAGCCCGTCGCGATAAGTGCGTGCTGCAGGCCGAACAGCTGGCAGGGCCGACGCTGGCTGAGTTGGCTGTATCACCGTGGGCTTGACCGCCTCGACTAAGGTTTTATCGGTTTTTACAATCCCCATCACTTTTCTCCAGACAGTAAAAAGCCCGCAGTGCGGGCCAGGTCAGTGTTTGTGGTTCGCGGTGTTACCACCGGTGTCGATGATTTTTCCAGCCCCCAAAATATCCTTGGCGACTTTCAGTGTCCCGGTGATCAGGACTTCGCCATCCAGAGTGATTGTCCCTGCCTTGGCGGTGATCGTCCCGGAGGTCGCGTCGATCGATCCGTCAGTCACGACGGCAGAACTTGCTCCGACCTTGATCTTTACCGTGCCGCTGGGCAGATCAATCGTGTAGGTTTTGGCCTGCCAGTCATAGATCAGCGAACCGCCGTCGTCGAAGCGCCAGACCTCGACATGATCGCGGTTGTCAGGCTGAGCACCCGCGTTTCCATACAACCCCGGAATGAAGGTGCCTTGTGACACATCGCCGCTGGCACTGAACAAGGTGCCCTGCTCGTTCATCGACGGTGCCCGCCAGTGTCGAGCCTTGCCAGCGGCCACGCTGTGCCAGCGAACCCAGGCGCTGACCCAGTTGCCGTCTGAAACACGACATACCGGAGGGGACGCGGCCAGATCCAGTGCAACGACGTAGCAGTCCTTCACCACGCCCGCGAGCATGCGGTCGTGTTCCGCTGTGGCATAACTCATGTCATACCCTCTGGCGCTTGGTAACTCTCCTTGTGATCGCTGCCGGTGTCCGGACTGAATGCGAACACCAGCGTGCCGGGTGGCTCATCCGGCCACGGCCACTCCTCGTCACCGAGGTAGATCCCCTGCGTCCATTCCACGACCCAGACCGCGTAACCATCCAGTTCCGGGCGCGACCAGTCTTGCGCAGCACGCACGAACTCGGCAGGCTCGACCTCAAGCCCCCAGGTCTGCAGCCTCAGCAGCACGGCCAGCTGCGTGGCAGCGAAAGCCGCCTGCTGCTGACATTGCTCGCGCTCGGACCCGACGATCACCCGCGCTTCGAAACGGGCGATCAAGGCTGTTTCACCTGTGCCTTGATCAATCCCTGGCTCAAACTCCACCAGCTCGATCAGCACGGCGGGCACAGCGACCTGCTGAAGCATGTCCGGCATGGTGCCGACATACTCAAGCCCGGCAATCGCAGCCCTGATGTGCTGCTCGATGGCTTCATACAGTGAATCAAGGCTGAAAGCTTCCTCAGACACGGGCGGCTCCTTTCAAGTACTTCTGCATCTCGAAGTTGAATTCCTGCTTAAGGATTTCCATGAGGCGCTCATCGGCCCGCTTCACCCAGTTGTCGAAATGCGGCCGGGCCTCTTCAAGCGACACCTTGGCTTTGGCCAATGGGAAGCGGCTGCCGTTTTCTTCGATGAAGCCAGAGCGCCGCTTGCTCTGTCGGGTCTCCGCATATTCACCCGCGTCAAAGTGCTTGCTCGCGGTACGGATCCAGATGTCAGGGCTGCCGCCGTAGACCGTCCTGAAGAACGCCCCCTGAAAACGCCGACCAGCCACCGTCACGCCCGTACGGCTTTGCCGCGCACGCCCGATCCGACTGGCAGAAATGGCGTCCAACCCGAACCAGAGCTTGCCGCGCATTGTGCCTCCGCTGACCGGGTAGGCCCGGAGGCGTTGCCGGACGGCCGCGACCGCGATGCGCTCCTGCCGACCAACAGCCCTGGCGATATGCGTGCGTAACCAGCGAAGCGTCTTGTTGATGGCACGTCGCTGCGCCGCTACCGCCGCTTTTGGGACCGCCGCTGCGAAATCCTTGAACGCATCAAGATCGGCTGCTGAAGGCTGCAGCGTGATCATGCCGTCGCGGGCCGATTGCTTGTAAAAGCTACCGATGGTCATGGGTTGATTCTCAGGATGAGGGTGACCAACGCATCACCGCCAGGCTCCTGGCGGATCAGCGTGTAAGTGCCGCCGCCGTCTTGCACCGGCAGATCAATGCGCACTTGCTGCCGCTCCTGCACGCCCTGTGCGTCCGCAACACGGATGACCAGGTGCGGTTCACGAAGCCCGGTATTAATGCGGCCCAGCTTGGGTTGCAGCCAAGGTGCCGAGAACATGCCCGCCACCTCGCGCCCCTCAATGAATGCCGTATCGCTCAGTACATCGAACACAGCGTCATCAAGGGTTTCGATCAGTTCGCGGAATGCCATGGCTATAGCGTCAAACGGATCTGCGCCCGTGGTCGGGTGCAGAGGTGCAGCGGGTTGGACTGTGCCTCACCCGCAACGCCTTTACCGAACGGGAGCGTTTCCAGCTTGCTGTAGTACGGGATGCCCTGCGTGTTAACTGTTTCCATGTAGTCCGCAGGCGCGAAGGCCGAGATATACAGATCCGGCACGCCTTCAGGGACGAGCAACGCTTCGTCGTCGTGCACGAAAGAGATACCGGCAACCTTGCCACGGTAGCGCTCCCAGACGATACCGCCGAACTCGAAGCTTTCACGGGCATCACCACGCAACTCGGATGCCAGCGTGGAGTTCAGATAGGTTTCCTTCACCGATGCATGAACGATGAGCTTGTTCCAGAATGTTTTGCCGCAGAACGCACGGGACCCGGTGCTGGTGACGCTACCCAGCGCGTCTTCCTGCATGTCCAGCGCTTCGCCAGCCATCACGCGCACTTCGGTTTTCGGGTCATTGAGCCCCATGGGTAGGCTTTGACGCGGAACACCAAATGCCGAGTAGATGTCGAGCAACGGTGTCTTGCCGTCAGCGTCCAGCACCAGGCCGTTGAGTGCGCCCATGCGCTGGAACTCGTGGGTGGCATCCAGCTGACGACGGGCTTTCGCCAAACGGGTGTTGATCACGTCCTGGACGGCCTGCAGCTCAGTGCGCGAACCGAAAGCTCGGATGCCCTGAATCTCATCCGCCCGGATCGTGAAGCGCTCAGGGAGGTGCACGGTGTTGAACGGGATCATGCGACGCTTGGTGCCGGTGACCACAAAGCCGGAACTGCCACGCTCACCGGCCGGGACCAGCGCCAGGGTGTCGCCGTCCTTCTCGATCTGTACGGTCAGGGTCGCGATGCCCTCTTCCTGAAACAGACCGAGGCCGCTGATGCGGCCAGGCAGGTAGGGTTGTTCGTTGATCGCAGCGGTCAGGGTTGCAACGCTGAATGCTTCGTCGTCAAAAATGGCGATGTCGGCCATGAGGGTGTTCTCCAGAAAGACGAAACCCCGCTCAGGGCGGGGTCAGATAAACAGGGGCAGTAAGCCGGGGATGTAAAGCGGGGATGGATCAGCGAATGATGATGAACTGCTTGGCAAGCGCTTTCTCGGCGTCCAGATCCAGGCCTGTCAGCAAGGTTTCCGCGACCTCGGCCAAGCGCACGACGGCGCGACCGCGACGAACGATGTCGGACTCTGGAAGCGGTGCGAACAGAATCGCCGACGCGATCTCGCTGCCGTCCTCAGCGGCCGGGTCATAGGGGGCGAACTCACCGGACGCCGTGACCAGTCCCAGCAGTTGCCCCGCGTTCAGGGCTTCGCTCGCGGCCACGTTGATCGACTCTCGCGAGATGTTTCCGGCACCTTCGGAAAGAAGGAATTCACCGGCATGGATGGGCTCCATTTTGATGGTCATTTGCGTGCTCCTGTCGAGATGTGTGCGGCCTTACGGGCGGCGTAGATGTCATGGTGATCGGGCTGCCGCGCCTTGGGCTTGATGACCGGGTCATCCTGCAAGGGCAAGCTGTTGTCGATTTCAAATCCCTTGCCGCTGCTGACCAGCTTGTCGAACAAACGGGCCTGAACGGCCTCCTTGCCCAGACCGGCACTGACGAACTCGGCGGTCAACTCAGGCAAGCGAGCTGCAACGCAGAGATCGCGCACGCACTTGGCCTGGGTGATCGCCGCCTGCACCGTGGCCTGATCGGCAAGCTTGGTCGACGCAATCAGCGGTTCGATCAGGTTGTTGATACCCGCCGCGCCGCATGCCTTTGTGATCATCAGCGCCAGTGCGGAGGCATCCGCCGGTGTCGGGTCAGTTGGAGGTTCGTCCTCCTCTGGCTCCGGTTCTACCGCGTTGAGCTGATCCAGCAGGGCCTTCGGGGTCTGCCTGTATCGCTGCATGGCAGCACCTTGGCCAAGGCACGCCTTGACCTCAACGCCACTGCCGATCTCGTCCGCCAGCCCCAAGGCCAAGGCTTCCTGCGCGGTCAGCCAGGTCTCTGCGTTGACCATGCGCCGCAGCTCGGCCTCGTCGATGTCCGGCGACTTGGCCTTGTAGGCCGCGATGATGGCTTCCAGAGTCTGGTCCAGCACGTCCGCTACTTTGCGCAGATCCTCGGCATCACCAGCCGTGTAAGTCCACGGGTTGTGGATCATCAACATGGCATTGGAGGCCATCACCATGCGGTGAGCGCCACAGGCCGCGACGCTCCCGGCACTGGCTGCCAACGCATCGATCCGCGCCGTGCAGCGCTCACCCAGCCGGTTCAGCGCGTTGTGAATCGCCAGCCCGTCGAACAGATCGCCGCCGATGGTGTTGAACGCGGCTACGATGGGGGACACGCCGTCGTCGATGGCTTTCAGATCCTGAATGAACTGATTGGCCGTAATACCCCAGCCGCCAATCTCACCGTAGATGTAGATCTCGATGGTGGTCTGCTCAGCCTGGGTTTCGGCCTTGATGCGGTACCAGTTCTGGTCCTCGACCGGCAAGGCCACCGGAGCCTTGTTGAAAATGCGAAACGGCAACTGCGGTTTCATGGGTTCTCCTTTTCGTCGGGGTCCTCATCGAACGCCGACAAGGTGCTGTAGTTGAGGCCCAGCCCACGGGCGCGAGCCGCGTCTGCGGCGTTTTCTTCGTCTACGATCTCGGCGTCTGTGCCGGTGCGCAGGCACATCTCACTGCGCGAGGCGAGCCCGGCGTTGATTTCCATCGTTCGGGACTGCACGTCCTGCACCGGGTGGATGTAGGACCAGCCTTGCGGAACCCAGCGAGTACGCAGGTATTCGCGGCGACGCTTTGCGTAGTCGTCCAGCTCCAAGGCTCCGGACAGAACCGCCATGTCCATCCAGGCGGCACGCACGGGACGGCACAGCTGGTGGACGTACACGCTGAACTGCAACTGCTCCAGGCGTCGACGAAACTCGTTGAGCACCACACGAATGCTGCGGTCGTTAACACCACGCATATCGCCGGTCATCAACTCGTAAGGCAGCCCTGCCCCAGCGGCTGCCGCCATCAATTGCTGACGCATGAAGTCGGGATAGTTGTTGCCGCCATCGGGCGGTGTCGAGAACTCGACTTCTTCCCCCGGTAACAGCTCCTGCATCGTGCCGGGCTCGAGCGCGACCATCGGCGTGAAACCATCGCCACCTGTCTGAAGCGGTGCGCCGGTCAGCGGGTCCAGCATTGGCGGGCCGTCGGCCGCTGGCTTGCGGATGAACCCGGCAAACAGGTTCGCGACCTCTTGGCGGAACAGCACGGCGTCGTCGTAGTTGTCCAGGCTGCGCAGCCGCTTGAGCACCGGCGCAAGCCTGGGAACGCCGCGCAACTGGCCGGGCTCCACGGGCTCGAAGATGTGCAACATCTGGCTGGCCGGGATCCGTACCAGCATGTTGTAGCCCGCGTTCAGCGCGGCCATGTCACTGGGATGTGAGCGGTAACACCAGTACGCCACACGCTGGCCCATGGGGTTGAACTCGATCCCGGCGCGGATGATGTTGCCGGTGCTGGTCGTTTCGAACTTGTCATGCGGGACGAACTCCGGAGCCAGGCACTGCAGCTGCAGCGGCACCGCGAAGCCTTCATCGGCTCGCTTGGGTCGCAACCGCACAAAGCACTCGCCGGACTGCTCGACCGTCCGGGCGATCAGCGCCTGCTGGCCGTAGAAGTCGGTAAGCTGGTCCGCATCGGACTCATCCACCCAGTCTTCCCACAGCTCCTGAAAGATCCGCCGTAAGGCTTTGTCGTCCGTTCTGGGCTGTGGCGTGATCCCGGTACCGATCAGGTTGCTGACCCGACGATCAATCGCGTTGGCTGCGTAGGGATCGTTGCGCACCGCAGCCCGCGAACGGGAACGCAGGTTGCGCAACGCGGGCATGATCAGGCTGTTTACGCCGGTGTCCGGTGCATCCCAGGTGGCGGACCGGCGACCATCGGCAGCACCCTCGTAACTGGCCTTGATGCGTTCCGGGACCAGAAAGCCCGAGCGGGACAGCGTGGGGTAGCGTGTAGTCACAGGCCTTTGCCCCCATGGTAGATCCGGATCACCCGGGAGCGAGGCCCGGCCGCGTTGGTCAGGCTGGTGCGGATCAGATCCCGTGCCTGAATCAACTCATCCACAGAGCGGTATTCGACCGTTCGGTCCGCGTACCGCACGATCTTTTCGCCACGCCCTATCGCCGCCTCGACGGCGTCAAGGTGCTTCTGGGTATAGGCCATATCAACGTCTCTTCAGATAGCCGCTGTTGGAAGCGCGGCGTTGCGGTGGTTGCGCGGGTTGTGGTGCTGGACGTGCCGGTGACTGAGCAACGGCAGCCGGGGGTTGCGGTCGCGGTTCAGGCGCAGGAACTGGGCGGTGCTCAACGCTCACGCGCTCGGCCACCGGTGCGCTGGCCTGACCCGCCTCGTCAAACAGACCGGCTTGGGCCAAGGCATTCTTGAGCCGTGCCCAGTCATGCTCGCCGTAGCGGTGCAGGCCCAGGTAATGAGCCATCGCCAGGCTGTACACCAGCAGGTCGAGCGCCTCGTTTCGTTCAGCCTTACCCTTGACCCACTCGATACGCTTGAAGCCCTTCACGTACCGGGCGACCTTGCGCTCGGCAACGCACTGCGCAAAGAAGTCGGCAGGCAGATCCTTGGCGAAGTGCAACGCGCCGGGTCCGCTTTCCAGTTGATAGCGGTTGTAGATCCAGTCCTTGGCCGTGTCGGTACCAACCATCCAGAGCTCAGCACCGTTGCGTTCGGTCTGGCCTTTCCAGGTCACGTCGACCAGCGAAGGTCGCTGTGCGATCACCGGCTTGCCGGACTTGCTCGCGCCCTTGATGGCGAAAATGTTGCGCCAGCGTCTAACGCGACAAAACTGGTAGACCTCGTGGGTGTGATGTCCGCCGGAGTCGACGCCGGTTGCGAGGATCGCCAGGCTGACGCCGCACGGATGCCGGTAGCGTTCCTTGAGCTTTTCATCCAGTACCAGCCAAGTGCGGTCGTCAGCGGGGTCACCCATGATCACTTGGAAGTCAACGATCCAGCGCTCCATGCCTTCGCCCCAGCCAACCACCATCATTTCCAGACGGTTGGCCTGCACGTCGACAGAGGCCGTGAGCGACAGCACACCAGCAGGCATCGAGCCCAGCACGTAGTTCTCCAGCAGAGCGCGGGCCTGCAATACATCGGCCTTGGTCTGCTCTTGAGCACTGTCCCAAACCTTGGCGAGACGGGTGTTGTAGAACACCTGCATTGGTTCAAGGTCGCCACGGTCCTGAGCCTTTTTAGCCTTCTCATATTGCTTGGCGAGCGTGACCCAACTGGTCCAGCCGAGTGGTGCATACAGCGCGTTGAGGTGAAAACCGACGGTCTCCCCGTCGCCCTCGGCGTGTGAGCGCCACTCCCCCTGGGCCAGCATCTCGCCCTTGTGATGCTCCTCGATCAGAACATCGCAATCGGGACCGGCGCACTGGTAATGAACAGTGCTGAAATCCGGTGAGTAGAGCAGACGCTCCCACTCAAGGACCTGCCGGTGACCACAGGTTGGGCACGGCACGTAGTAGTAACGCTGGTCGCTCGTCTCGAACAGATCAGCGATCCGTGACGCACCCTTGATGGTGGGCGAACTGGAGAAGTAAAACTTGGCGTTGCGCCCGAACGTACTGCCGCGTGTTTCGGCCAGCTCAATCGGGTCGCCCTCCTCGTCGACGTCCACATCCCAGCGGTCGACTTCGTCGCCGTAGACAAATCGTGCCGACAGCTCAGCGAGGTTGGCTGCCGAGCCCGCCGTGGTGGCATAAAGCGCACCGCCCTCAAACTCTTTGGTGTCTATCGTGTTGCGTGCGTCACGCGAACGCGCCGACGCCACGCGATCCCGCAGCACCGGCGTGGCGCTGATCGTCTTGCTGATCCTCGCCGACACACGCCGAGCCAGGCTCAGGCTGGGCAGCAAGGTCAGGATGTTCGACGGTGACATGTGGATCAGCGCGCCGATCCAGTTCAGCGCGATCTGGGTTTTCATCAGCTGCGAAGCCACCATCGTGACCACACGTTTGCAAGGGTGAGCCGGGGACAGGCAACGCATGGGCTCTCGCGCATAAGGCGTGCGGGCCGTGCGGTATTGGCCGGGCTCTGCTGCGCCGGTGTCACGCGGGATACGCATGTACTCATCGGCCCATTCATCGACCCACAGTTCCGGGTCGGGCTCAAGCCCACGGTAATACGCTTCGCGGTACACCTCGGCACCGTCTGCGTATCCAGTGGGCATAGGTCTATTTCTCAGTCATGGCGTGATCAAGGTCAGCGGTAGCCATACGGGCAGCGTCATCGAAGACCCGTCGGAACGCGGCCGTCAGGTGCTTTTCGATTTGCCAGGGATCGCTCATACCTGCCAGCTCGGGAGCCAGTTGCGGTGACAGGCCGAACATCAGGTCACGGACCGTGCGCCCGGCGGTGTAAGCCGCCTTGTTCACGGCCTCCCGCACCACCAGATTGCCCTGCACCTTGTGAAACTCGGCCTCGGCCAGCTGCGCCAGGTAGAACTCGCGATGCGCTCTGGCCTTCTGAAAGTCCGGGCCTTTGCCGGGCTGCTGGACCGGAGCGGTCTCGGCGGTCGGTACCAACTCGCTGTAGACGCCCCGGTCAACACGGGCCTCTTCATGGCGAGCGGCCACGGCGGCTTTGCTTGGGTCTGCCGACTCGGCGAGCAGTGCTTCGGTCGCTTCCAGCTCTACCTTGCCGTCGGGCGTGAGGACCAACCGCTCTTGCTTGGCTAGTTTGGAAACGTACGATTTGGCCCAGCCGCGCCGTGCGGCGAACTCCGACTTGCTGATAACGGTCATGATTGAATGTCCTGTTCACCCAATGAATACGGGAGGTTAACCAGTTCACCCAGTTCACTAAGCTGGTGAATTGCCCGCTAACGAAGAACCGCGAGTCTGCAGCCCCGTATGCTGCGAAAAGCCCCAGGGTCCCCCGCCGTTTGGGGGCTGGCGGGCGAATCCGACGGCCGAAACCTGCCCCAATCCCTGCCAGCCCAGCGGTCCCGTGGGCTACTTGCTCTGACTGCGCTGGATCTGCGCATCGACCTGATCGGCGCAGGTATCAAGCAGCTTGATGGCCTGATCCTTCAGTTCCCACACATCACCGTTCGAGTGCAGCACAGCCTCATCCGCATTGATACGTTCGCAGGGGATCAGTTCAGGGGGTTCGATTCGAACGGCCGACGTTTTTGTTACCACCACTGGCTTTGCCGCGCAGGCCGTCAGGCAAAGGCTGAGAAGCCCAATCACGAACCGGCTTGCTGTTGCGCTTGAGGTCTTCAAAGTCTTTCCTCGCCTGTTTGGCTTTGTCTTCGCTGGCCTTGATCCGTTGGTTCAGATCTTTCAGGTAGGCCGCGTTGCGCTGGGCTTCTGCCCGGAGTGTGGTGATGGTGGCTTCGCTTTCGAGATTGGCGTCGAGCGCTTTCTTCTTGGCAGTTGCCTCAACTTCAACAGCGCCGCGCAATGCGACGATCTGGTAGTGCTGAATGCCAACGAGCAGTAAGCCCACCAGCGTGATGATGATTGCAGCCGCGATGGCTTTCATACGGAATCCACCTTGCGGCCTATGAATCGGGTGACCAGCTCTCGAATGGCGGTAACGCCAAGAAAACCAATCGTTCCACCCGCCGCCACCGAAAGGCTGGGCGGCCAGGTCATCCACTCGATCAGGCTGGACGCGACCAGACTCAGGGAGCCGCAGATCAGCGCCTCGAACAGGATCCGTCGCTTACTGGTTTCTTTGGCGTCGTAGAGGATGCGCAGTAGAGAGACGACGATGGCCATGATCATGCCCTGCCACAGTGGGTTTGAAATGGCCGCGATGAACCGCGCCCACGTATCTGGTTTGTCGGGCATGGTCCGCATCCGGTTGCCACCCTTCTCGGGAGAGCTGAAATGAAAAACCCCGCCGAAGCGGGGTTGGGAACAGCCTTGGGGATGGCTGGTTGAAGCATGCACAGCAGGTGCTCTGGGTGCGATTCAGGCGCAAATCGCAGATCATGCCCACGTTGTACCGGCGTTCGGAAAAACCGAAAAGGTCTGTTTAAAGGTTGGTCACGATCCAACCGCAATGCAACATCAATACGACCACAATGCGACAACTTACCCGGACGAACGGTTACAGCGCCCGAGGGATCCGCGCCGCCTTCGGACCGCCTGTAGCGATCTTCAGATGACGGTCGGCTTGCTGTCCGATTGTGTAGCCTCGGGTTGATCTACTCCGCAGTGTCAGAATCAACAGGACTTGCTGATGCAATCGAGCGACCCAGTTGCGGTACGTGCGATCAGCCCCTTCGGCAATCCCGACCGCTCTCATTTGCTCCCGAACCGTGGCGAGGTTGCAGTAGCGATCCCGCGCCAGCCGTGCCAGAGGTGCGCGGCCTGACCGTTCGAGTTCGGCCACCGCTGCCTGCACTTCACTGGCAACGTGGTCAATACCGCATCCCGCATCACCCAGCACACGCGAACCCGGCGTGCCACGTGGCGGCGCGCCACCCCATTCGATGATCGCCCCCATCTGGCTGCCCAAGCCACCGCCCTGGCCGCGCTCTCGCGTCTGCTCGCCCCAATGCACCATCAACGCCTCGATTTCCTTGATCACTGCCCTTTCCTCTCGAAATCTGAACCCAACACACAATTCACCCAACCCAACACAAACCCAACACAGTCAAAAACCTTTAAAAACAATGCATTAACAAGAAGTGTGTTAGGTGTGTTGGGTTTGTCGGGTTTATTGGTTCTCGCATGGAAACAAGTTGAATGGGTTTTGAACGATCTAAATAACGTCACGCATGCGCGCACGCGACGCCAAACCCAACACACCCAACACACACGTCTGCACACCGCGAAAAATGGGCGTTCAACCTGTGTCGGGTAGTCAACGCCAACCCAAAACAAACCCAACACACCCGACACACATCGAAAGGCACTCATGCTGCAGCCGCCTTCACGTGGTCCCAGCCGTCCACGTTCCACCCTGCAAGCCGCGCCTTGGCCCGCCACGCTTCGACGGCAACGCCCAAGTCCGGCGCTCTCATTGATGGGGGCAGGGAAGCCTCAGGATCGTCAGGCACAAAGAAAGCGCCGAAGCGCCGATCATTGCGCTCAGTCCAGGGTATTGACCGGGTCTTTTCCACCTCCGAGCTGATGAACAGTGAGAACTTCGTCTGACTCATCACATGCTCTTTGTTGCGCTGGCACCACTCGAGGAACAAGGCGTACAGGTCGGTCGAAAGGCACGCACCCCAGAGACCTCGGCCCAATTCGCCGTATCGCCAGAGATGCAGGAACGTCTGCCACCCTGCCCGGCTGAGTGCGACCAATCGCTCACGTGAAGCAGTGCTCGGCGGTCGGGTGCGTTCATTGAAATCACCCAGATCCACGCGCAGCAGCCAGCCATAGAGGGCAGCAACGCCACCGTTCTCCAGCTCGTGTCCGATGGCTTTCTGTCGGGCGATCGGCAAGGTTTCCATGGGCCACATCACCAGCATTCGCCGGTCGCTGTCGCTGATCGGCCAGGGAAGGATCTCGTTGCTGAGGAACACCGCATTCATGTGGTTGGCCTCCTCCCAGCCATTGATGAACTTGGACTCCATGCGCACCGTCTTGCCCGTGACCAGGTGCTTGATCTTGCCGACCTGGTTGTAACGCTGATCCCGGCTGACGACTTCCTCGAATACAGCCCACATCTTGCGGCTTTGCCAAGCGTTGAAGTTGCTCTCCAACTGCGTCTGGCCCACCGTCGCGGCGTACTGCCCGTAAAGCGCGCCAAACGTATCGGCGAACAACAGGCTCTTGCCTGAGCCCTCCATGGTCGAGTGCATCAGCACCGCCGTGTCCATCTTGGCCCCGAGGTGCTGCAACGGATACGCAAGCCACCGGGTCAGCCAAAGCGCAGCGGCCTCATCGTGGTTGCAGAGAAACGAGATCAGCCACCGCAGGTTGGCGCACGCCGCGTCATCGTTGACCGGCTCCAAGGGCAGCCCGTCAAACGTGTTGATGTAGATGCTGGGGTCCTTCGTCATGGTCGGATCGAAGACAATGTGCTCAACGTCCACCACCCGCCGCTCGCTACTGTTCAGCCAGAGCGCATAAGTGTCGCCCAAAGCCATCTTGACGGCACCCTCAGCGATCCGACGCTTCTTCTCTCGATCCCAAACGTCTTTGGTGCCGTCGATGTAGACGTAACGTTCCGTGGGCCGCATGCCGAGGGCACCGCCCTTCTTGCCCGCCATTTTCCGGGCCTGCTCGATGTCCTTCACCTGATCATCAGCGATCAGCTTCTTGTCCGTCGCGTCGAGCCACAGTTTGGCAATGGGTTTGCCAACCCGCGCCTCGAAAGCCGACTTCTTCATCACCCTGGACTTGTCGAAGTCCCACACATGCGTCGTACCTTCCACCAGCGCAAAACGCCGCAGGACCTGTTCAATGGTCAGCTCCTCCCCCGCCCCCCCGTCAGGTGCAGGAGCCGCCTCGCTGGCAGCAGGTGCTGCCGCTTCTGGCGGGTCGCCTTCCCCAGTTGGGGCGGGGGGAAGATCGCTTGCGCTGGGCCGTGTGGATTGCATACCGAGCATCCGTGCCGCTTCCTTCACAGCCCTGGACTGATCACCGCCGTGCTCAAGCAGACAGAAAACCTCGAATGCGTCGTTCTGGTGACCGTTGGCCAAGGGATCAGCCGCGTGGTGCGAGTACACCTTGCCTTCAGCCACCGTGACACCCGGTAGGCCTGTGCTGCTCTGCGGGTACAACCACTTGCCGCCGCGCTTGATGTAGCCGTGTGCGCGAAGCATCTCTTCGATATCGTGGCAGTTGTTGAACTCATCAATCACGGATGGCCGGTTGCCCGCTGCAGGGGCAGGCTTGGATTTGGGCTTTTGCTTGCCTGCAGGCTTCGTATCCTTTGGCAGCCAAGGACACGCAGCCTCAGCGCCGCGCTTGAAGACGTCCCAGTTATTCCAGACATTCAGCAGATCGCCGATCAGGACCGGGAGCCCGGAGGAATCCGGAGGAGTGCGCCAGGTGTATGGCTGCCCGGTGCCTGGGTGTATGGATGGCGGTAAAACGTCTTGCACCAAGCCTGCGCGCAGTTCGAACACTGTGAACCGTTTGTAATTCTCTGCGTCCGCTCGGTACAGCGCTTCTCTGGCTGTGTCGCCCGCCTCCCGAGCTGCGTTCGCCTTCAGCATGATCGACTTGTGCTTTGAGCCGTCGGGATCATTCTCATTGGGCCAGGACAATGAATGGCGTGTCAGCTCCAGCCCTTCCGGCACTTGAAACAGCACGCGGAACCGCAGCGGATTGCCAACGATAGTCGGGAACGCCAACGCGAGCGCATCCAGATCGAGGCCCAGCAGCTCAAACAGGACGAACCGCGTCCATTGCACATCGTCCACATCAAGCGAGCAGACGCGGCTCGGACCCAAAACAACGCCGAGGTTGTGGTTCGGATTCTTCGTCCAAAACGCCTCGGCCTTGTCGGGATCGACGATGTACTTACCGGGCTGATTCCACCCCCTCCCTTTCGGGCCTTTTTCACCCGGTTGAATCGGTACTAACGCAAAGTTGAAGGTTTCACAGTAGCGGCGTGCCCAAGCGGAAAGCGGGATTGGACGATCACTCATCTACGCTGCTCCCGCAGCGACTGACAGTGGATGCACGTCTCACAGCCCTGTATTGCGGCACGACGCGGCTCCGGAATCGGATCGTCACAGTCTTCACAAAAATGCGCACTCACCATGCTGGTGGGGATTCGGCGGTGCCGAAACAGAGCGACGTCCAGCAGGTATTGCGCCTGCTCGGTAGCGCGGTCGATGTCGTCAGCCATTGGCACGATCCTCCATCGCCTGACGAGCGCCGGCCATGATGCCAAGCACCGCTCGGATGATGTCGTTGCCCTGCTTCTCCAGCAGAGCCACTTCGTGCAACTCCCACACACCGTCAGCCGCGCCGTTGTGCATGCCTGAAACGAACTCGCCTGTTTCGGTCAGCAGCTTGCCGACGGACTTGAGCGCATCTTGTGTGGCAGCAACCGGCTCAGGCTGATACCAGACCGCTGCTGCTGGACGCATCAGGGCGTCCAGCAGAAGTGGGCTGCCTGTGAGCCGAATAACGTCTTCCAGTTCGTCTGGATTCAGCCAGCGCCGCTCCTCATCGAGCTTCAGCTTTTTCTGAAGGGTGTCGTTTTCCAACACCATGTCATGGGCAAGGGCGGTCACCCCACCCTTGTAATCGCGACCAGCGCGGTAAAGCGCCTGGCGCAACGAAAGCACCTGACCAGCGTCAGGCAAAAGATCCGTGCGACTCATAACCGTAAAATCCCCGTTTACGGTGTAGCCACAGGCAGGGGCAGCCCCTATCCTACGACCACGACCGATGTGCTGTGCTAAACGTGCTGTGCGGCACGCATATCGTTTGAGCCATTGGGTTGAATCTTGTGGTGAGAGGAACCCAATGGCGGGTCACTCAGCGCTATGCGCTGCCCGGCTGGGTCGGAGGTATTCTTGTGGTGAGAGGACTCCGACCCTGGTGACTTAAGCGGCCTCGGAGCGGCGAAGGTAAGCCCAGTCGATATCTGGACGCAGAACCTCGCACACAACTTCGCCTTTTGACTCTCTCTCAATGTTCACTGCAAGAGCGGCACTAGCTCGCCGGTTGCAGTAAGCCACTTGCCTGAGCTGTCCGGCGGAAGTGCCGCAGCGACGGGCAAATGCCTCCAGCTCGGGTTTACTCAAAGCTTTTAAAAATTCGTGCAGGGTCATATGCACCTCCGTTCAGGATGTGCAGATTAGCAATTGCTAATCGACACGGCAATAGCAAACCGTAATTTACTGTTTGCTAACGTAAAGCGATCATTGGTGCATGGATATCTATCAGCAGCGAATATCAGCTCTGCGCACCGCAATGGCGGGGTTGAGCCAAAAAGACTTTGCCAACCAACATGGGCTGGACGCTTCATATCTATCTCAACTTTTGAATGGTCATCGGAAGCTCGGCGAGAAGGCAGCCGCGACCCTTGAAGAGAAAATCAGCTTATCGCCAGGTACGCTTGTCAACCCTGAGCAGTCCGCCGAGTCCGATCCGTCTGAAATAAGCCTGAAGACCGATGTAGCACCAATCGGCACCCGGAGGGTGATGCAGTCCTTGGGGTTCATCACCATCCCCCATCTCAACGTGACGGCATCCATGGGTTCGGGCAACGCCCCACCCGAGCATCATGTAGAAGTCATCAAAGACATCACGGTCCATCTTGATTGGCTAAAAACGCAGGGCCTGACGTTTTCCGGAATTGAAAATCTCGCGATCATCACCGGCGATGGTGACAGCATGGACGGCACATTTCGCGATGGCGACTCCCTGCTGGTCGACCGAGGGATTACCGAGATCCGCACCGACGCAGTGTATGTCTTCACCCTGGATGGAGACCTTTACATCAAGCGACTCCAAAGAATGACTGGTGGGTCGTTGCGGATGATTTCTGATAACCCGGTGTATCCAGCAATAGTCATCGAAGGTGCCGACCTGGCCAAAGTCCATATCCAGGCTCGCGTCCTCCTCGTATGGAATGCGAGAAAGCTCTGATGATTTCTAAGTCTAAATAAGCTCGCATATGCGGGCTTTTTTGTGGCCGTCACGGGAAAGAGTACAGATGTACTCTTCACTGTTGCACCAGCCCCCTTCGGCAAACTACTGTATGTATATACACATTAAACCGAGGAGGACCCAATGACGTACGCAAAACAGATGATGGCAGAACGTTTCTCTTCCGTAGAGATGATTGCTGCCCGCCTTCAGACGATCATTCGCTCTAGATCCGCTCAAGAAGCTCAGTGCGCGGTGGTCTATAGAAGATCAGACGAGGATCCGAAGGACTGGGATCAGATCATTGCCGCTATAGACGATACGGACGGCGTACACGTCGACACTCATGATGACGGCTCAACGCACATCAGTTGGGACGTGCCAGATACTGCAGAACGAGCAGGCACGCGTGTTCGGCACTTGAAAAGCCCAGCACAAATTTAGCATTTGCTATTGCAAAAATATTTAGCTGTTGCTAATTTGCTTCGTACACCTCTCACCACAGAGTACGAGCAATGCAAACAACACAGCACAGCGACCGCTGCCAGGTGTATCTACACCCGGCAGCAGCCTCAAACCCCAAAGCTATCGCAGCGATCCAGCGCCAGACCGAACTCGTCGTGATTGAGCACCCAAAATTCTGCGCGTTGAAAGCAATCGCTGCAGCGAAGGCAGCAGATGACTTCGGCCCTTGGGGAGGCGATGCAGCATGAACGCTACCCAACAAGACCTCGTTCTACAGATTCTGACGGCAGTAATGCTGGTCAACGCCCAAGGCAAATTCGAAGGCTTTTTCGATTACTCCGGCCATGTCCAACTGGTTGACGTCCGCTTCTATAACAAAGGGGCTTTCGATATTCCGGGCAATCCTCGAAATACCCCGCCCAGCAGAAGCGCTTGGCTGGACAGGGAACTCTATGCATCGGATACCACTGATGACAGCGAAGCGAGCCCGATCACCACTTCACTGACCGGCATGCTGGAGTTTGTCCAAAGCTTTTTGCAACCGGCCGACCAATCGGAAAAGGAGCAAGCAGCATGAAGCAGATCCTCATCGGCCTGACCGGCCCTGCCCGCTCTGGCAAAACCACCGCCGCCAATCACTTGGCCCGCGAGCATGGCCTGGAGTGCTACGCGTTCGCAGACCCTTTGCGTGACGGCATTATGGCCATCTTTAACCTCAGTCCCGAGGACCTTGAAGGCGACAAGAAAGAAGAACCGATTGCCTGGCTGGGCCGGTCACCTCGGCAACTGATGCAGCTACTTGGCACTGAGTGGGGCCGTCACATGATCAGTGCCGATATCTGGATTGACCTTGCCGAACAGAACCTCGACTGCCTCAGCGCAGTGTTCGACACCGTGCCGGGCTTTGTCGTGAGCGACGTGCGGTTCGAAAACGAGGCCGACTTCATCCGCAAACGCGGGGGAACAGTCATTCACCTGTCGCGTCCCGACGCAGCCGAAGTCAATCCGCATATCAGCGAAGCAGGCGTCTCAGTCCACCCGGACGACTTGATCCTGCCCAACGAAAGCGGCCTGCAGGAACTGTTGGGCATGCTGGACGAGCTGTACCACGTGATCCGCTCACGCGGCTTGCTGGCAGTGGCCTGAGGCAACCCTCATGAACAGAACCCTAGACGCGACAGCTGCAATGCTCGGGCTCAAGCCACGTGCATTTCGGACCAAATTGCGCGAACTCGGCGTATTGACCCAGGCCGGTGAGCTTGCGCCCAAGCACCACGACCGAGGCTATCTGTATGTCGAGCCGCGCAGCCGCTGGAACAAGAACATTCACGCTTACACCCACTACGCCGTAGTGATGGTCAAGGAGCCGGGCGTCACCTGGCTTGCAGAACAACTTGGCATTAACGCCATAAATAAGGACGCAGCAGCATGACTTTGAACGCAATCACTCACGCCGTAGGCGCACTGAAAATGGTTCCCATGCATCTGAACCATCCCACCATCGTCAGCCGCTCCACGCTGATCGGCGCGACGACAGAAGCCCTGAGCATGCTGGAAGACCTACCCCCGGTGACCGCAGAACTTGCGGAGGTGTTTCGCAGGGTCGAGTCCGTTCTGCTTGAAGGCCAAGTCGCCTATGTCACCCCCACCCGCTGTCCAGAGCGACCGTACGGCGCAGTGGTGGCAGATGCCGAGGGACGGCTGTGCGCCACCGCCATGGGCAAAACCAAGGAGGGTCTGGCTGAGCTGATTCGCCTCCAGTTGGTGCCCCAAGAGGAGGGGCACGGGGAGGATGCTGCGTGAGCGAAACGCTGAACCAGCTCCGCGATCAATTCGCCACGCCCTGCCCAACCCTGAGCACCGTGCGGGAACGCTACTTCTCGCACATCTCAAGTGATCGTTACCTGCTTCGCAAGATCAACGCAGGCCGCATCAACCTCAAGGTGACCCGGCTGGGTGGATCGAACAAGGGCCAGCCGGTGGTGTACCTGCACGATCTCGCTGCTTACCTCGATGCACAAGCCAAGTCGGAAGCGGCCTGATTCAAAGGTGGTCACTGCCTCCCAGTGACATCAACCCGAGGCACCGGACATGAAACCCACGGATACAGCCGAGTTCATCGGCGAACTCAACGCAGGCGTCTTTGCCGACCAGATCGGTCACGCCCTCTCCGAGGTGGCTGCAGGCGTGGTCGACAACAAGAAAGTCGGCACCGTGACACTGACGTTTTCGCTCAAGCAAATTGCCGACAGCCACCAGGTAACGGTCAACCACAAGCTGGCCTACAAAGTACCCACCAAGCGCGGCAGTCGTACCGAGGACACCACACTCGATACGCCGATGTATGTAGGCGAAGGCGGTCGTCTGACGCTGTTTCCAGAAACGCCTGCGGCAGAGCAGATGTTTGATCGCAAAGCCGCCCCTATCCCAAGCAGGTCGTAACACACCGTTTTTCCATACCTCTCACCACAGCAGGAAATGATTCATGGAAGCCAAAGCAATCCAGTTGATTCAAGACACCGCCGTACTCGCACACGCCAAGGCGCTGGACACCTTCACGTCCTCAATCGCCCTCCCCGCAACGGTTACGGTGGTCAGTCTGGAGAAGTTTCAACAGACCCGCAGCCGATTCCGAGGGGCGCTTGAGACGTCCTCCCTCAAAGATTTCAGTGAGTACGTGCAAGCCCAAGCCGACGGCAGCACATCAGGCTTCGTGGACAGTGATGACATGACATGCACCGTCTTCTTCAACCTCGGCGATCAGGACAATCCAGGCCATGGGGACTTCCGAGCCAAGCTCACCCTGAAGAAGACTGCTGCTTTTGTCGCTCTGGAGCGCGCAGCCGGGTCCAAACACGCTCAAAAAGAGCTGAGCGACTTCATTGAAGACTGGGCACCGAATCTTCATGCGCTGACTCAGGACGGAACGCAGATTGAACTGCGCCGAGCTGCCGGGGCGATTCGCTCCATCACCATTGAACAGGCCCGCAAAAGCGAACACGTCGTCGGCGACATGAGCGCCTCTCGTTCGGCGATGGAGCAGATCGAAGCCAAGTCGGCAGATGGCCTTCCTGCCGAGCTGCTGTTCAGCGTCATTCCCTATGAAGGTTTGCAGGCTCGGACCATTCAGCTACGCGTCGCTGTGCTCACCGGTGGTGATCAGCCTGTGCTCCGCCTGCGCTGGATCGGCGAGGCGCAATTGCGCGAAGACCTTGCCCAAGAGTTCAAGCAGGTCGTAGCGCAGGAAGTCGGCGAGTCAACTGACCTGACCATCGGCAATTTCACCCTGGCTTAACCTTCTCAACGCCTCAGCCCGTCGCCGTCCTCTCACCACCGATCCGGCGACGGGCTTACCCAAGGACACAGCACATGCAAGCACAGCACATCATCATCCTGACCGGCCTGGTCGTCGGCTTTCTGCTACTCACCTTATTCGTTGAGAGAGCAATCAAACGAGCATTGCACAGGTCGTACTGGGCGGGAAAAACAGCAGGCGTAGCTGATAGCAGCGCCCGCTTGGACGCACTGAATGCGGACATCGCCAGGCTCGCCCGCCGTCGTGAGCGCGAGCGCCGAGGTTTCCTCCAGACCATGGAGATCAAAAACCTGACGATCAAGGATCTTGAAACACGTCTGACGAACAGCCCTACCTGCCTGCTCACTCCAGCAGACCTGCAGGTGCTGCTGGACACCGCGACAACGCTCGATCTGGCTCACAAGACGTGGACGCCAATGAAAGGCACGGAGCCATGGCGAACGAGGGCTGCGTCACAGCTTGCCCACCTGGAAGGCATTGCACATCGCATCCTTGTGGACATCCGTGCCACGGAAAGACTTCCAGTTGCCACAGCTGAAGCGGCACGGGAGGCAGCATGACCTCACTCAAGCGCGTGCCGTTCGACTTCAAAACCCAATACAGCTTGGGCTTCAACGCACAAGACGACGAGATCGTTGTGGACTTTTTCTGCGGAGGTGGCGGCGCTGGTACTGGGTTGGAAATGGGCCTCGGTAGAAAGGTCAGCGTAGCCAAGAACCACAGCGCGGCAGCGATAAGTATGCACACGATCAACCATCCAGGCGCGAAACACTTCACGACTGATGTGTTTGACGGTGACCCAGACACCGAATGCGATGGTAAGGCTGTCGGCTGGTTCCACATGAGCCCGGACTGCACTCATCACAGCCAGGCCGCTGGAGGCCAGCCCCGCAAGCGTGAGATCCGTAATCTTTCGTGGATCGGCCTCAAGTGGGCTGGCAAGAAACGCCCTCGAGTCATCAGCCTGGAGAATGTGAAGCAGATCCTTCAGTGGGGTCCGCTGGTGGCAAAACGTTGCAAGGCGACTGGTCGGGTTGTGAAGCTCGGCGGAAATGTCGCGGCACCTGGCGAGGTAGTGCCGGTCGATCAGCAGTTTCTGGTGCCAGACCCTGCGCGGCGCGGCCAAACATGGGCGGTGTTCGTGGCCGAGCTGGAGCGCCTGGGCTATGCCGTCGAGTGGCGCGTGATCAAAGCATGCGATTTCGGCGCGCCGACCAGTCGAGAACGCCTGTTCATGATCGCTCGTTGCGATGGTCAGCCAATCGTCTGGCCAGAGCCGACCCACGCTAAGCGCCCCACCAAAGGCCAGAAGTCTTGGAAGACCGCTGCCGAATGCATCGACTTTACTGACTTGGGCAAAAGCATCTTCGGCCGCAAAAAGGACCTCGCCCCGGCCACACTTCGCCGGGTAGCCAAAGGCATGAAGAAGTTCGTCATCGACAACCCGGCTCCATTCATCGTCCCGATTGCGAATTGGTCGGGCGAGAATGTGCAGCCATCAAGTGAGCCGCTGCGCACGATCACCTCCTATCCAAAGGGAGGCGCTTTCTCTGTGGTCAGCCCGGTCATCGCACCAGCAACCCACCAAGGCAGCGACCGCATCAACGATCCGCTGGAGCCATTACCTACCATCACCTGCGCCAACCGTGGCGAACTGACGCTGATCAGCCCGACCCTGATCCAATCAGGCTATGGCGAACGTAAAGACCAGCAGCCTCGCGTGCCGGGAATCGATCAGCCTCTGGGCACCGTTGTTGCGGGCGGGGTCAAGCATGCCCTCGCGTCGGCGTGCATCGTTCAGGCGGGCCACGGCGAAGGCTCTGGCGCAAGCAAACGCCGCTCCCATGGCGTGAACGACATTCTCGGCCCGGTCGGCACGGTTACAGCCAGCGGTGGAGGTCAGTCAGTCAGCGCCGCGGTGATGGTCCAAGCCAACGGCGGGTTCAACACCACCCAGGCCAAGGACATGCGCGAGCCACTGACTACGGTGACCAATTCCGGCAGCCAGCAGCAACTCGCGGTGGCGAACTTAGTGCATCTGCGCGGCAACTGTGATGCACGGGATCTGAACGACCCGCTGCACACAATAAGCGCCGGCGGCCAGCACCACGGAATGGTCACCGCTTTCATGGAGCGCCAGTTCGGCGCAAGCGTTGGCCAGGCGCTGGACGAACCTGCGCCTACCGTTACGGCCGGTGGCGGCGGCAAGAGCTCTGTCGTATCGCTCAAGCTCTCCCCGGAGCATGAGGAAGGTGCACTGCGCGTTGCAGCTTTCATGATCAGCTACTACGGCACCGAGAACGTGAGTGGCGCAGGCGAACCAGCACCAACGATCACGACCAAGGATCGCTTGGCACTGGTCACCGTCATGGTTAAAGGCACGCCCTACGTGATCGTAGACATCTGCCTTCGAATGCTCAAACCATCCGAGCTGTACAAGGCCCAGGGTTTTCCGGCCGACTACGTCATCACCCACGGTGCGGACGGCAAGCCATTTACCAAGACCCAGCAGGTGCACATGTGCGGAAACAGCGTCAGCCCTCCGCCGATGGCAGCGCTTGCCAAAGCAAACGACCCATGGCGGCAGATCGAACTCTGCAAGGAGGCCGCATGAGCCGGACCGGAGCGCGTGACAAAGCGCGCAGACAGCTCACCGAAACCCTGGCGCTCTTGAATGAATCCGTGGCCCTTCTTGGCAAGTCGCGCTCGCTGATCGAGTACATCGATACCCCTAGCGCGGCTCAGCATCTTGCAGATCTGGACGCTTTTTGTTCCTGCCCGTTTCCAGCACAGATTAACCAGCACCCTGATAACCAGGCTGTTGATACGTTCGCTGCCGCGATGAAAACCAAGCTTGCCGAGGCCCGCGCTAAAGGTCGTCATGACTGGAGTGAGTCATGGGTGCAGGACAAGCAACTGGCCGAACTTATGGTTGGGCATATTCCCAAGGGCAATGCTGGCAACTTTGAGGACATCGCGAACTTCGCCATGATGCTGCATCAACGGGGCGCAGATCCGATGGAACTGACATTGGCTTTCAACAAAGCCAAGCTCGGCCCAACCGATGCCGGTTGCGGCGCTCAGAACGAAGCTTATGCTGCGACGATCAAAGAGCGTCCGATCCTGTTCAGCGCGCCGATGGTGCGTGCAATCCTTGAAGGCCGGAAGACGGTTACGCGGCGCGCATGCAAGCATCAGCCGGACGTGCCGGTAACAGACGCAATCCCTCGCCGCGACTTTCCGCATGGGCCAGCGACCATGGACTGGTACTGGCGTCCGAAGTTTGGTCACTATCAATCGGGTCCGAGTTCTGGCTGGGATTTCAAGTGCCCATACGGCCAGCCGGGCGACCGATTGTGGGTACGCGAGACTTGGTCGGCTGACTCCCAGCTTGACGAAGTCGCACCGCGAGAAATGAGCCAAGGCGAGCCGATTCTTTATCTGGCAGATGGTGCCTCAAAGCAAACCGGATGCTCGATGATCACGCCAGGGAAATCTCGGCCATCAATTCACATGCCCCGCTGGGTCAGCCGCATCCTGCTGGAGATCACCGACGTGCGGGTCGAGCGCCTGCAAGCCATTAGCGAGCAGCAGACCCTCGCTGAGGGGATCATTCCTCACGTCCGAGGTGGCTGGCACTGGCACCTACATGATCCGAGCAACGTTGATGACTGGCATCAGTTCGGCTTCAAGTCGCCTGTCTTTGCATTCCAGGATCTTTGGATTAGCACCGGCGGCGACTGGGACGCCAACCCATGGGTCTGGGTCGTAGAGTTCAAGCAGGTGAAGCCATGAAGGTCTCATCCCCGGTAATTCGATATCACGGCGGTAAATTCCGTCTGGCTCCTTGGGTTGTGGAGCATTTCCCACCGCACACCTGTTACGTGGAATCGTTCGGCGGCGCTGCTGGCGTGCTTATGCAGAAGCCGAGATCCTATGCTGAGGTCTACAACGACCTAGATGGCGACGTCGTGAACTTGTTCCGCATACTGCAAGCTGCCGATACGCGAGCGGAGCTTACCGAGCGCCTGGTTCTAACCCCCTATTCGAGGGCCGAGTTTGAATTATCCTGGGAACCAACCGACGACAACGTCGAACGAGCTCGCAGACTGATTATCCGGGCACAGATGGGTTTTGGGTCCGCAGGCGCAACAAAGGGGGTAACCGGCTTTCGTATCGATACAAAGCGCCAGTACGGTACAGCCCAACAACTCTGGGTCCGCTATCCGGACCAAGTGGCCAGTGTTGGCGAGCGCCTTACCGGAGTGCTGATCGAAAACCGACCAGCAAACGAGGTCATACTCGCACACGATGCGGAGTCAACCCTTCACTATGTCGACCCGCCTTATCTCCATGGCACCCGGGTGAATGGAGCGGCGAAAGGTCGGTACTACAAACACGAACTTGATGACCTTCAGCATTTGGAGCTTCTGGCCACCTTACGTGAGCTCAAAGGCATGGTCGTTCTCTCAGGCTACCCAAGCGCCATTTATACCGAGGCCTTGGAGGATTGGACCTGCAACACAACAAGTGCCCGAATATCTGCAGGTAGGGGCGGCGCAGTTCGGCAGGAGTGCATATGGATCAACCCAAGCTGCATGCATGCGCTTGAACAAACCGGCCTCAACTTGGGGGATATCGCATGAGCGAGCACGACATCGATATTTTAATCAGACTTCCAGAGGTATGTCGGCAAGCTGGTTTTGGCAAGTCGACAATCTACGAGCTCATCGCTGCAGGCACTTTTCCTGCCCCTGCCAAACTTGGACGCTTTTCCCGCTGGTCACAAAAGGAAGTGCAGGGTTGGATTGAGCAACAGAAACTAGCAAGATTTGCTGCTTGATCATGTATTTCGAAGGCAGGCGTCACGCTTGAAGCCTGCCAGCCCAATCGACTCATTCACTATACGGATGAGACTTTTCGAAAGCGCCGATGACTGCCTGCAAAGCATCGTCTACGCTAAATTTTCTTTCATCGAACATGTAGGCCAGCTCGGTCCGAGGGTGATTGTGTGTCAGCCCTGCGCAGATGTAACCATCATCTTGGCTTACGCAAACACCCTCACTTTCAGCCAGTCGCCCAACTTGGCCTGCTAAGTTCCTTACAGAAACTCGACCACCATATACCCCAGCGATACCAGCACTAACAACCTCCGAAAGAACATCATCGACACCAGCATCAGATTCAAACAGTCTAACTAGTTTCATTGATCATCCTCACTTCCAAATATGTAGTCATCCCACCATCGCATTAGCGACTTCCTTACAGGAAGGTACGACGCATGGTTATAGGCAGCTTTACTTTTCTTTTGCTCGACATGCGCTAACTGGAACTCGATCACATCGCTAGACCAGAGCTCGGATTCGTAAAGATGAGTAGATGCGGTTGCTCGAAAGTCATGACAATGCCACCCTTTCAAATCCATGTACTCAAGTGCACGGTTCAAAGTAGTAGCACTAATTGGTTTCTTCGGGTGACGCATTCCGGGAAACAAAAGATCACCAGGTGTGATTTCACGAAGCTCTCGCAGCAATAGCAGTGCGGAATCAGGCAGCGGAATCAAGTGAGTCTTGCGTTTTTTCATACGCTGGGCCGGTACCGTCCACAATGCACCATCCAAATCAAATTCGGACCACTCAGCCAGGCGCAGTTCGACGGTTCGCACAAACAAGATAGGCAACAGGTAGAGAGCAATTACCGTTATTCTATGGCCACCGTAGTTTTTGACTGCCTTGAAGTACTCCCTCAGCTCTTCCAAACTCATTGGTCGGCTGTGATTGACTTCGTTCCGCCGAATCGCCCCTCTCACAGCTGCCGCTGGATCAGAGTCCGCACGGAGAGTCGCCACCCCATAGCAGAACACTGCTGAAATCCACTGCCTAACCATCAGCGCCAACGTGGTTGCGCCACGGCGATCCATTGCAGTGATGATTTCCAATACCTGGGCAGCCGTAATTTCACGAAGCGGCAGTCGACCTATTTTCGGGTAGACATCGTTCACAAACGCTCGATTAATCTGATCTCGATACTTTTCAGTACGCTGAGCCAGCCGTTTTTCTATCCATTCCTGCGCCACAATCTTGAACGTATTACAGTTTTCGGTAAGTTGCTGAGCCTTCTCCGTTTGTCGAACGTGCGCTGGATTCCGTCCCGACTTGACCAAGTCCCTCGCTAAGTCGCGCTCAGTGCGCGCATCTGAGAGAGACACCTCAGGGTAGGAGCCTATGGCGTAAGTGTTTTCTTTGCCTGCAAGACGAAACCTGTAGCGCCAGAGCTTTGAACCGCCCGTGGTGACCTCCAGATACAGACCACCACTGTCGGTCAGCTTGGAAGAGGCTTTGCCAGGCTTGGCCTGGCGGATCTTGATGTCGGTAAGGGGCATGAGGGTATGGAAAATCCGCGATTATATACCCGCAACCATACCCGCATTTTTCATGGATGTCTCCGCACCACGGCGGACAGCGGCGGATGAATCAAGCACGAAAAACAGCATCAGCAGCAAAAAAACGGACGACACTGGACGATGACGGATGACAATCATAGTTATCGATCATCAGCAGCATTTTACTATTAACCTTTTGAATTTACTGACTTCGTTTACGCCTTCAGATCGCGACTCGCTCAAGCATCCGCCTTTCAGCCACATCGAATGCGGTGACAGTGGCGGGAGAGCATGACGAATTGAAGACATACAGGTGCGGATCCGGCAGGGCCGGCAAGGAAATAGTCAGGCGCGCCAACGCCAGCGGGCGTGAGCCTTGATAACGCGCATCAAGAGTTTGCTGACAATCGTCACGGGAAGGGGTCTCATCGGTACGTTTCGGGACATTAGCGTACCGATGAGAGCGGTGCAATATGAATGTATCGGGCGAAGCGCTCGATAACGTCGATGAGCGAGCCTTTAAAAGGCTGCAAGAAGGCCGCGCCTCCGTGCGGAGGCGGGAAGGAGACTGGTTGTTCAGAACGCGATCTCGCGCACATAGGCCTGGCAGGCCTTGAGCGCGATCAGTCCTTGGTCGCCGTCGTCGGTGACGGCGACAATTCGTTGAGCAGCCGTCGGGTCAAGTTCGGCTCGCGTGCCTCCATGAACCACGCCGCCGGGGTGGGTGGAGGCTGACAATCCAGCACCACCGCTCGGGGCGGCGAGGAGGACTGACAGCCGCAGATCAGCAGTAGCCAGGCGATCACGCAGGCGGACCTGAGCAGTCTGTGCATCACTCAATTCCTTGTGGAGGGTTGTGTCATTGTTTTGCAGGCGGACTTCCAGCGCCCGTCGCCTGGCCTGTTCAGCGGTTTGCCAGTCGATGGCTGCCCTGGACGCCAGTTCGCGTTCTCGCAGACAGGACATCGCCTGCTCGGACAGTTGCCGCTCGTAACGCGTGGCCTGCCATTCCCAGGCAAGCCAGGCACCCAGCCCGGAGCCGACCACGACCGCCAACAACACGAAGCGCAGATCCAGACCATTCACGGCAGTATCTCCAGGGCGCGTTGATAGAGCGCCTGTCGATCGGCCAGACCATTGGTGCCGCCATTGATACGCCGGGTGATCATCAGGAAATCGCCCTTGTCCGCCAGCGCGTTCAGGTTGGCGCGATCCCAGAACCATGCCGCTGACATCGCGGCATGGTCGGGCCTTTCGAGCAGCTCGGGCTGGCGCAACAGATCAAGCCCCAGCGCCTCCCCGCACGCCTCATAGTTGGCCCGACCCGTGACCTGAATCAGCCCGCGACCACGATAAAGCTGGCCGTCGCCGTCTGCGTCTGGTGTGTTGCCCAGACGCAGTGCCAACTGCCCCGTGTCGTACTTCGCCAGGTAACTGTCGTTGCCCAGTTCACGCACGTACCGCAGCTGGCCGGACTCATGACCGATCTGCGCGATGAATGCCGCTACACGCAACCGTGTGTCGATGCAGTAGCGATTCATGGCGATATTCAGGGCAGGAACGAAAACGCCGGCTTTAAGGCCGGCGTTGGGGAGGATCTGGAGGAGTTGATAAGAATCGATAGGCATGTCTGCTCCTGTCAGATCTTGGGCAATTCGTCATCACTGACGCCTTGAACAGGCGCCAGCTCTTCGACTGGCTCATACACAAACGGCTTTGCCGGAGCTACAGGCCAGTCGAACTTCGCCGGATAACCTGCCAACGTTTCAAGTTGGGCAAGTTGCACGCGATAAAGACGGAACGCATTGAGCTCGGCCTGTATGGATGGCAAGGAGTGCAGTTGCTCTTCGGTCGCCAACTTCATTACAACCGCGTCTTGCAGCGTGTCCAGTTCGGCAGCCAGCTCATTGATTCTGGCAGTGGCGGAAGCCGAGTACACGCCACGTTGGCACATCACCTGCGCCAGAATCATCTGCTCGGTGGGCTCCAGCACTTCGCCAAATTCTCCGGCGACGGCACGGTTGAACAGATCGACCCCGTGAGGCTCGGAATCATAGGCAGACGCGGCAAACGGAATTTCGCCATAGATATCTTTCGTTTCCTCAAAAACGACCGACAACACAATGGATGTGTGCGCCAGATCAGACCAACGCGGGTCACGAGCGCTTAGTAGAGTGTTCATATGAATACCTTTTCAATTACGAAATACGTTGAAAGAGCGTGCGTTCGCCACCGGAGAAGGCACCATGTGCACGCCAGGTGCCCACACCGATAATTCCTGAGTTATTGGTGGCGCCGTCACTACCGTTTGTGGAGCTGTAAATCAGATTTGTACCAGCTACAGAACTACCCTGGTTCACGGCTCCCTGAGAACTGATGACACGTGCGAAAGCATAGGAGCCGACTTCACTAAGTCCCAACGCAGCAATTCTTGCGGCCAAGTTCTGATCGTTGACCAGATAAAAAAGCTGCCCGTCAGAAGCTCGTCGCATATACGGATAGACCGGATTATTGCTGGCGAACCCAAGGATACTTATCGAATCCGCAAGCGGTCGCTGCATGTCGCGGACATCGGACTCGGCCTTGGTATAAGCATCAGTGATGCCATAGGCTGAAAGCGTCTTGCCCCAGTTGGCCTTGCTGTTCGGATCGAAGTTGGCGGCATTCCAAAGATTGCCCAGATCGGTAAAATCAACGGTGGCCTTGAGCCCGTTGTCTGACCAGCCAATTTTTACGATATTGGCATGCTGCCCGACCCCAGTACCCTGCTGAACAGGCGTGAAATCCAGCTTGCTCTGAAGCCAGCAGATGCTTAAGTCAGACGCTCGACGCATATAGGGTTGCGTAATTTGACCGCTTCCGAGCCCTACATACGTGATGCTGTCAGCAAGTGCCCTGCTCCCCACTCGCGTATCCACTTCGCTTTTGGAGTAGACCTCTGCGTAGTTGGCTTTACTGGCAGGATCGAAGTTACTCGAATACCAGAGGTTACCCAGATCCGTAGCATCGACTGTGGCCTTCAGACCTGATCCAGACCATCCGATCTTGACCGGATTAGCCAACTGCCCTGCACCACCGCCCTGCTGAACTGGCGCAAAGCCCAGCCTTGGCTGCAAGTAGTAGACCCCCCCATCCGACTCACGGCGCATATAAGGCGAATCGGCCTGGTTGCCTGCCATGCCTACATGAGTAATCGAATCCCGAAGAGGCCGTTGAGTATCACGAAAGTCGGATTCCGCCTTGGTATAAGCATCCGTCACACCGTATCCAGCAAGCGTCGTAGGATTACTCCCCTCTTCCACCTGCCCATACCGATTGACCTTCACCCGGCTGTAGTTCCCCGCAGCGACGCCACTGCGCCCCAGCGCACGCTCGAAGACCAAACCTGTCGTGCCCAGAATCGGAGCCGTCGTGTTGGTCAACTGCCAGACCGTACCGCCGTTCCTCGTACCCGCCTGCACCGGCACGAGGTGACCTGGGGTGCACTCAGTGCTTTCATTGGCATCCTGCGCGCGGGTCCAAGCGTCGGCCGCTGCCAGGTAAATCCAGTTCTGCGCCGGGTTGTCCTGGTTCTTGACCAGTACCCGGTCGCCTGCCACCAACGTGACGTCGTCGATGGTCTGCAAGCCGCTCAAGCCGATCGCCATGGTCGTGGCGCAGCGCACGGACTTTTTGTAGTCCGAGGCGGCGAGGCCGAGAATGGCTCTGTGCAGTTGCGTGACATCCGCTTCGCTGGGCGCCAGACCGGCCCCCAGAATCACGTTCAGAATCTCCTGCGTCACCGCGTTGCCCCATTGCGCGGGAATCAGCGAGCCGGGTGTACCGGTTGCCGGGTTTTCATCGACAAATTTGCCGCTCACCAGGCCTACGCCTGGCACACTTTTGGGATAGTCCACGTGTTGTTCCTCAGTTGAAATTAACGAATTCAATGCCGTGCGCCGGTGCTGCTCGACGAATCAGGCATTCGATTGCGGTTCCGGGATTGACCCCGAAACGCTCTCCCCAGTAACTGGCACCAAAGCGCCGCCCCAACCGCTGGCGCCCGCCGGTGTTCAGGGTCCACATGAATTGCGCGTTCCAGGTGCCGAAATGCGCCTGCCCAAAACGAGAACGCCCCATACGGGGCGCTCGAAATTCAGTGACAGAGGCGTCGGGGTAGCCCTGACTGACGGCAATGCCGACATAGAACGCTGCGTTCTGCCCTCCTACGGCCACCAGCCGCTGGCGTACCGACAGACGCCGGTCTTCGAACAGCGGCTTGAGGCCGAGGCAGGGATCGGGCAGGTTCATGACCCGCTCCCAATCCGGGACCAGCTCGCTGACGGTGGCCGGGTCCATCTCGTTGAGCAGGTCGAAGGCGCGACCGTCGATGCGAGCGAATTCGTGGGAGAGCCCCGTAATCAGTTGCTGCACCTCGGGCACGCGCTCCGGGTCCCAGGCAGGTCCCGGCGGGAGCAGGGCTTGCAGTTGTTCGGTGTAATGCTCGGCGGTTCTTATGACGACCATAAAATTCCCCCGAACGTGAGCAACTGATTGGCAGCTGCCGTGACGTTGGCCGTCGGTGAAATCAACGCATGATCGGTTTCTCCGGTCGCCCGGCTGATGGCCTCGGCGATGTGGGTCAGCAGCAGGGTTTCACCCAGGCCCGCCTCACGGTTGTGCAGATCGACCAGTTGAGCTTGAACGGCGGCGCGCACCGCCGTGGTGTCCGGCGTCAGGCTGATGGTGTAGGTCACCTGCTTCTGCACCGGCGCCAGCACGTACAGTTCGGCCGTGACCGGGCGCAGCGGCTCGATGTACGCCGCCACCTGCGCCAGCTGATCCGCATCCGGCGTCGGGGTGGCATCGTCGTCGCGCATGAAAAACACAGCGACGGTGCCCGGCCCCATGTAACGGCGCACGCACCAGGCACGCGTTACACCCGGCACGTCCAGCGCCCAGGTGACGTAGTCATCCTGATTGCCACCGTGCGGGATGACCCGATAGGAGCGCACGACACGGGCCCTTAGCGACTCGGTGCTTTCCCGGGCGATGCCGCCGGTCAGGCCGTCGGCGATCACGGTAAAGCTGCTGTCGATGCCTTCAACAGGCTGCACGACGGTCATGACCTGCCCGGCATCCGCATTGCCCAGAGCTCCCGCGTCCACCGCCTCGACAGTGGTCGTGTTGTTGCCCGCCACCGTGGTAACGCCCTGAGTCACGCGGTAGAAGCGCCCGTCGCTGAACTGCAGGATGGTATCGGCATCCAGCACAGCGCCCGCTGCCGCTACAAAACGTACCGAGCCGGTGGCGGGCTGCGCGGGTTTGCGCGGTTGCCTGAGACGCAGGATGGCCTGGCGTTCAAGGGTTTCCTCATCGGCGGTGTCCGGGAGAATCTGGTCCGCGATCCAGTCCTGATAACCGTACAGTCCATAGGCTGCGCCGCTGTGAGCACGGGACAGCACGCGGGCATCGGACTGACGAAGCGCGTCACCGGCCAAGTCAACCTGTGTGCGGTTGACGAGTGCCGGTAACGTAGGGGTTTCAAACGGCATAGATCACCTGCCACTGTTCTGAAGGGTTGAAGCGCACGACCTGGCCGTCCGGGACGACCAGCTCGACGCCCAGGTTCAAGCGGTTGCTCTGAACCTGTTCGGTGAGGATGTTGATGCGCCGGACGTGACCGTCCTCGATCAGCCAGCTCAACGCTTCGCGGGCATAGAACTCGGCGTCGCGTTGCGTCTGAGCAGTAAGCTTGACCCTGCGCAGCAGCCAGAGCCTGGAGCCGATCCGGTCATTGGCGACGGCCGGGTAGGTGTCGCCCCACCAGCCGAAGCGCTCGGTATCGTCGAACGGATCGTCCGCTTCGGCACGACGCCAAGTGAACAGGCTGATGATCACCGAGCGCAGCAACGAAGCCTGCAAGGAGCCTTCGATAATCATCAGCCACCTCCAACGGGCGGCCCGCTCTGGTCGGGACCGGAGCGCACGCTGCCATGCAGGTGAGTGATCTGGCTGATGCCGCCGGCAATCTGGTCGCCCTGGGAAACGATCTTTCCCGTCTGGGTGATTTGCGGCGTATCAAAGTTCACCGCCGTCGCCGCCTTGATGTTCAAGGTATTGGTTTCGATATCGATGACCTTGCCGCGCTTGAAGTGAAGCTTGTCGCCCTCATCGGTGTAGATCGCTACCTCGCCAGACTCCAGTCCCTGAAGGCGATAACGGCGGTCGGCGACGACCAGCAGCAGACCGTGGGAGCGGTCACCGCCGATGAAAGCAGCGATGCCTTCGGCGCCGGCCAGCGGGTTGCTGGTAAAACCATAGGGTTCGAAATGCTCCATGTCCCCCCTGACCTCCCCTGCCGTCAGGCGCATTTGCAGCGCCTGCATTTTGCTGCTGGCCCTTGCGAGCACGACCGTGCCGCGCACCAGCATGCGATTGAGTAGACTCATGCGAGCGTTCCTTCGTAATTGGGTTGCGCGTAGCTGTACGCGTCCTTGTTGACCGGCACCTTGCTGCGCTTTTCAGGATCACCGGGCTCGGCTTCAAACCCCTCTATCGGACCCACAACCAGCGTGGTGGTGGTGCCTTTATCGTTGAGCGAATAGGTAATGGCTGAAATCAGCATTTCCTGATTCAGATCGAGGATCGAGTCGACGACCCGGACCAGCGTGTTATGGCGCCAAAGCGCGCCGTTGGACTGCCGCCAACCCTGCACCTTGTAAGTCGTGAGCCGCGTCTTGCCCTGGCGATGGCCGCGCTCCCATTTGGCACGGCTCAACGCCAGTGCCGGTGTGATCGGCGATTCCTCATGGATGACCAGCACACGCGCAGGCGTAACGCTGCTGTCAGTGACCGAGGCCGAGACCTCGGACGCCGCCTTGCCGAACGTCTTGTCATTGCCCGCCTGCTGGCCAATGACCTGGTACTCGGAAAAGAGTCCGGAAAAATCCAGTGGCGCAACGGCTGACAGTACATTTCTGCCCAACTCCAGCGCGTCCACTGCATTGCCCATGCTGCCGGGTCTGGCGAGCACGACATTGCCGTACTCGTCATCGGTGGAAAATATCCGGAACACGGTCAGAAGGCGGTCGATGGACTTGAACACGGTCTCACCGGGCTCGATGGTGTGTTTCGATTTCCTCGAGGTTTCCGGTATCTCGCTGAGCACCTTCACGTTGTAGGGCGCGGCCAGCTCCCTGACGATGGTCAGCGCCGATACGTCGTTCCACTCGCCAGGCTTGTTGATCGCGGAACAGTCGATCAGGTCGGCCGTCAGGGAGCGCCCGGATATCTTCAAGGTGATCTGGTTGCCGTCATAGCTCACAGGTGTGGCGAACACCCGACCCGTCAAGATCAATTC
>JAAIGE0100095788.1_pt1 | contig 44585 bp, 51 predicted proteins | sample 6487951 | NCBI WGS metagenome assembly JAAIGE01 (sample SAMN13974128, study PRJNA590717) | phyllosphere metagenome | biome: tomato field; feature: multiple bacterial spot infested tomato fields; material: tomato leaves; isolation source: leaves from tomato fields | host: Solanum lycopersicum ...
AACCTAATTAGCCAATCATTCCATCGATGCAACCGGCATATCGGGGCACGATCAAGCACGAATAATAGTGACTGATTGAGGTCGGCATATGCACCAAATAATCTCGAAGCCCATCAAAGACAGAACGCTGTCAGCTGATACTCCGCACAGAACGACCGCTCATGCGCTCGGGAAGCTGATTCGCAAAATGGCCAACAGCGCCAAGATTCTCGGAGCCATTTTTGTAGGGATGGTATGCATCTCCCCTGCCCGTGCTTATGCAATCTATTGCTCGAATTGCTCGACGTTCTATCAGCAGATGCTCGAGTACGTCGAGCAAGTCAACACGGCACTGAATACCGCCGAGCAACTGCAAACGCAGATTCAGCAGTATCAAAATATGGTTTCGCAAGGCACGAGCTTGCCGAATTCGATGTTTGGCAGCATCGCGGCCGATCTGAAAAATGTGGCCAACATCTACAACCGCTCGCAAACCCTAGGGCGACAAATCCAGGACATGGATTCGAAATTCAACACGGCCTTCCCAGACTTCGAGTCTTACCTGAATCAAGCTGCGAACTCGGCAGAAGCTCCGAACCGTGATCGCTATGAAAAGTGGTCCGCGCAGGGTCGTGACAACGTGAAAACGGCAATGAAAGCAGCAGATTTAAATACAGGAGCTTTCGAGTCTGAAGAAGCTCAGCTCGCGCGCATGGTTTCACGTTCACAGTCAGCCGTGGGCCGGATGCAGGCGATTCAGGCAGGCAACGAAATCGCCTCACAAAATGTCCAGCAGTTGCAGAAGCTCCGCGATCTGCTGGCCACACAAATCAACATGCAGGGCAATTACATGGCTCAGCAGGTTGATCGAAAGGCTGCGAGCGAGGCAACGGAACAGCAGTTTGAAGCACGTGAAAACAAACGCGGTGGCGTGAAGGGGTACTGAGAATGACTATTTCGAAATGGCTCATCGCGTTGATCTGCTCCGGCTCAGCACTAACCGCTTTTATGGTCACCGTGGCAGTTCAAAGCAACAGCGAATGTACCTCCGTGACTGAGCACCAAAGGCGACAGAGTGACGCTGATTCCTCGTTTGAAGCACGCCCGAATACTCGCGGCGGCGTTAAGGGGTACTAGCTATGGATACTCGCCTACTGTTGTTCCTCGCCTTGGCGAGTGCATTTGTGAGCGGAGATGCTATGGCCGCGACCGACCTTTCCCATGCCGACACATCGGTGCAGAGCCTACTCGACCTCGTTTTGCAGCAGTCGCATCAGTGGTCAGGAAAGCTGTATGACTATGCGATCAGATTATTCTGGCTATTAGCCTCGATTCAGTTCGTCTGGACGTTCATACCCTTGGTCATGAAGCAAGCCGACTTCGGCGAGATTGTCGGCGAGCTGCTGCGCTTCGTCCTGGTAGTCGGTTTCTTCCTCGCTGTAATGAAGTACTCGGTGGAATGGTCATCTGCCATAGTCGATAGTTTCCGCGAAGCGGCGGCATCTGCGAGCGGCCTCGGGCGCGCATTAGAACCCGGCGATATGCTGGCAGTTGCGCTGGATTTTGGCCGCACTATGGTGAAAGGCATATCAGTGTTTTCTCCGGCCAAAGGACTTCTGATCGCAGTATGCGCAATCCTTGTATTGGCGTGTTTCGCCTTCATCGCTGCATTCATGTTCGTAACGCTCGTGGAGTCTTACGTCATCACCAATGCTTCGGTGCTGTTCTTTGGCTTTGGCGGGTCACAATGGACGCGTGATTTTGCAATCGCCCCAATGCGTTTCACCGTCGCAATCGGAGCCAAGCTGTTCGTCTTAACGCTAATCGTCGGCCTGATCGTTCAGTCCGCCAAGCAGTGGTTGGCCGCCTACGCCAATGACGAAGCGTCGTTGATGACGATGGTCGGTCTGGCCTTGGTGTGCTGCTATCTGACAAAGACTATTCCCGACCTGATCGGCGGCATGATTAGCGGCACGTCGATGGGTGGCGGATCGGCCATCGGTGGTATGGCGGCCGCCGGTGCTGCCGGGGCAGCGGCGGCAATCGCAACCATCGCCACGGCCGGGGCGGCCGCTCCTGCTGCTGCCGGTGCAGCGAGTGCCGGAGGCATCAGCGGCGGCGGTCTGGCAGGGGCGATCAACTCCAGTATTGCCGGTGCAAGCTCCGCTGGTGCTGCCTCGCCAGTAGGTGGCGCTGCGTACCCCGGCGTAGGGGCCAGCACTGGCGGCGGCGCAGCGGCCAAGGTGGCGAGTTCCGCAGGTGCGAAGATTGGCGGTGGTGCAGCTACCCCATCGGCTACGTCCAGCAACAGCGTACAGCAGACCGCTAAGCAGGCCGGGAAGGCCGCACAGAGCGGCGGTGACAATGATCAGAAAGCAACACCGGAAGGGGGAGCTGTTAGTTCCGGCAACGCACTGTCCCAAGCGGCCAATGGTGGTGCAAAAGCGCTTGGCGTAATTGCCTCGCTGACAGTGCCGGGCATGGAGAATGCCCACTCAGCGTCGCGTGGCGCCGGTCTTCCACTGCCAGCTCCCAGTGAATCCAGTTTGCCCACGTCCGCAGAGCCAACTGGGGAATCCGCAGGCACGGAATCCAACGTCATTCGGCCAGATACGAACACCAACTCGAATTCCGGCCGCCTCGACGTTTCGAGCATAACCTCAAGTAACGACCAACCGGAGAAATAATCATGAATAGCATTCTAATGTTCGCTGGATTCGTAGTGCTCGTCTCCACCTTAGCCATTGGCATGTGGGCGTTCGGCCGTTGGCTACGAAGCAAAGGCTACGGACCATTGCTCGATAGACTGGATCGACAATGCACCGCGTTGCAGCTTCGAGTTAGCCCGCTGGCCCTTTCGGCTTCTTTTCACATGTTTTCTGGAGTGCAACATCTTAATCGCCTCCCTCTACTAGGTAGCAAGAGCAATGCCGCTCAAGCCCTGCAAATTCTGACGGCGATCCGAGCGGCGCAGGAAGCCCAAAGGCTCGACTCCCCCGACAACCGCTGACTCTACAATCCCCCGCCAGAGTGCGGGGGTGTTTGTTTTCCGGTGCCACCAAATCCAAGTAGTACGCACGGACTTGTCTCAGCTCGCCCCTTCAGACCTCCCGCACATAAGCGTAATCTCTCCCTGAGTTCAAAATTCGAGCCGCCTTATTACTTCGGACCAGCCCCCTACTGGCACTCCATCAGAACGACGATCCCAGACAGCCTTGATCCAACGCGCGGAACGCTCGACATTAGTAATACGCCCGGACTTTGAACACTTGGACCATCAGCCTCGAGGGGCCGCCGTCAAAGCGCGGGGGCTTCGCCATTAGTAATACGGACGGACTTGGTACACTGAATCTCCGACGTGTTTATGTACCTGGACACTGCCATAACTGATACGCCCATTAGCTTGGCGATAGCCCGTATGCTCAACCCCTCGCACCTTAAAGCCTGTGCCTGTGTTTGCTTGGCTTTAGCGGTATCAAGGTAGGTTTGTCGGTCTACTGAACCGGCAGCTCGCCTACGAAGCTCGTGGCGCCTCCTATCACGCTCTGCAGCCTCGACTCGACTGACAATGGTCTTGAGCTGGCGTTGTTCGTCGGCAGTGATCCCGAACAGATTGATAAGGGTGTCGTTCTTCGGCGTGTACAGCGGCGCGTAGTTCTTGCCGCCGAAACTGACTTTCTCCCCTGCCTCGTAGGCTTTGGCCTTGCCAAACAGTGTCATAAGCTCTTTCGAGCGGCTATTCCACTGCGGATCAAGCTCGCGGGCCAGTGCAGCCGCTTCGTGGTACATCTGCTTGCTGTTGGTCGCCCCGGACAGCAAAAGGAAATTCAACCGCCAGAACAGGTGTTGCATCCGGCTGCCTTCACCGACCCCGCCGCGCAACTCAGCCAGCTTGCGCAGGTCTTCAAGGCGATCCCACGCGAGCTGTCGGCCAGAGAATCCGCGCAGATTGTCGGCTTTGCCGCCGGGCACCAAAAGGAAAGGGTTTCTCGTTGCGCGCTGTTCAGTCTGTTTCTGCTGCTCTTGCCGCTGCTGCTCGATAGTCCAGCGGGCCACCGGTAGCAGCGTCTCGGCCAGATACTCGAAGTTGTATCGGATTGGCTGGCCATCGGTTCCCGTCTGGACGTGAACCACGCGGCAGACCTCGCCGCTCTTGCTGTTGACAGTCTCCACCGTCCTCAAAACACGGCTGGCATCCTTGGCCATGGGATCGGCGCCGACGTGGGCAAGGCGATCTACAAGGTAGCGTTGGCAGGCATTCCAGCGCGGCAGTGCCTGGCGCGGTATTGTGCCCTCCAACAGCCATTTGGCTTGTATGCCTCGGCCGCTGTAGATCAGCATCGAGGGAGTGGGCAAACCGGCGTCGGCGCAGAAGTACAGCACCGAGGCGGCCAGCTCGTCGGGCTTGCGGCTGGCCAGCGCGGGTACGCGGTAGGTGTCGAGGTCTGCGAACAGCAGGCCCAGCCGCGAGAGGTTCACGACGCGCCGGTTAGGGCGCATGAACTCGGCTTGTGACATCCATGTGTCGCGTGTCTTGTCCACCAAACCGAGGACGGTGGGCATGTCAGAGAGTCGGTGCGACGATTGCCGCTTGTCGCCGCGCACATCGACGAGCAACGAGAAAAAACCGCTCCTGTTGCTGTCGTGATACGTCTGCGCCTCGTCCTGAGAACTGAACAGCGCAAGTTGTGAACTTGCCATAAGCCCTGCCTTTCGGGCGCGCCAAAGCGGCACACCTCTTGTCAAAGGCAAAGCGAACTACTAGAATGAACCTACATTTACCCCGCTGAGGGCGTCTGTATAGGTCCCCGTCGCCAAACGGTTCTGTTAGTCGCTCTGCTATCCGCCAAAGCCCCGTCGCCAAACGGGGCTTTTGCATTTCTGGTCATCCAACTGCCGGGGCCATCCCGTCGTTGGCTCGTTTTCCTGCTCTGGCCAGCGTGCGAGGCACCCAGCCATCCGCATCGGTTTCCCACTGGTATATACCGTGCTGGACAAGCACCGAACCGGCCCCGTCCAACGATGAAAAGTAACGTGGGCCGCCACGGTACTGACCGAGGATGCGGTCTTTCTTCGCTATCCGTAGCACCACTACTAACCCGTTGTCGGCCTTGCCAATGGTGGCGGCGTTCACGCCTCCGGCGGCGAGCACTTCCTTGAACGATACAGGGTCAATGACCGCATCAGAATCAAAAGTAATCATGCCTCACCCCCTTGAGACTGTCTAGCATGGTTGGATTTTGCAAAGCTCATTATTGCATAATAGCGCAAGTGTCTACAACGCGGCATTGACACCCATTGCCGCACTGTAATTCCCCCTTTTTTGGTGCTTTCCTTGACGGAGGCCGTAGACAAAAACGCTCCGATTCGGGCAACCTTTTTGCTAACATACGGCAATTTCATTCGCGTGCAGTGTGATATTTCCATCACGACAACACGTTTAATCAACCATCCAAAGGGGAGGTGCCGAGCCGAGATGCCTAGACGACGCGACACCGTACAACAAGACAACGACGACAAGCCGATTGCAGCGGAGCGCCTGATTTTTGCCAAAAACTTTAGGAAAGCCCGCATCGCTGCAAAGCTAAGTCAACGAGACGTCAGGGATAAGACGGGATTCGCTCAATCATGGGTCAGCGAGATAGAAACAGGAAAAATGGCTATCACCATCGACAACATGGCCAAACTGGCGCACTGCGTAGATGTGCCACTCTGGCAGCTTTTGGTGCCGTCCTAGCGTCTTCTCATACCTTCCCGCAATTTGTCCAGTTTTGCCAACTAGACCCCACTAAACCGTGGGGTCTTTTCATTTCTGGCGTCATTCTCCCTTGTCCCGCTGATAGTCTTTAGACTATCATAATGACGTTAGGCTTGATCTGCCTTACGCTATCCGTGGCAACGAGTAAGGACGAAAGGAATGGACGAAAAATCGAACGAACCGAAGGTTTCCAGCCTGCAAAGCAATCGTGCCGAGCATGACCGCCGGATTGCCGAAAAGTTGCGTCGCGAGCTAGGCCCGCAGGTCTGCGACTATCTGGATGACAGCAAAGTCATCGAAATTATGCTGAACCCTGATGGCTCGTTATGGTGCGAGTGGCTGGGTCAACCAATGGAGCGGGTCGGCACCATGCCGAAGGCGCAAGCTGAGTCGCTGATGGGCACCGTCGCGTCATCCCTGCGAACCCATATCACCGCCGCGAATCCAATTCTTGAATGTGAGTTGCCGCTGGATGGCTCACGTTTCGAGGCGCTGATACCCCCCATCGTAAGCGGCCCTACCTTCACTATCCGTAAGAAGGCGAGCATCGTTTTCACCCTGGCCAACTACGTCGCGTCGGGGATCATGACAGAGGCGCAGTGCGAGGCCATCAAAGAGGCTGTTCGCACCCGCAAAAACATCCTTGTGGTTGGTGGCACTGGCACCGGCAAAACCACACTCACGAACGCCATCATCGCCGAGATTGATGCCGTTACCCCTGAGCATCGAATAGTCATCATCGAGGACACCCGCGAATTGCAATGCAGCTCGCCGAACGTTGTCCCGCTGCGTGCTGTCGATCATGTCGATATGACACGACTGCTCAAAGCAACCATGCGCCTGCGTCCCGACCGGATTCTTGTCGGCGAAGCCCGCGACGGCTCGGCGCTGGCGTTGCTCAAGGCTTGGAACACTGGCCACCCCGGCGGGGCGGCGACTGTTCACGCGAATTCGGCAGGTGCAGGGCTGATCCGTATGGAACAGCTGGTGGCGGAAGCCACCGCAGCGCCGATGCAAGCGCTGATCGCCGAGGCTGTGGACTTAATCATTGCGATTGAGAAAACGGCCACGGGTCGGCGGATTCAGGAGGTCGTGACTGTCAGCGGACACGACGGAACCAACTACATCACACAACCGATATAGGAAATCAAAAATGACTGCTCATACTCTGTTCGCTTCGCCTGTGGCGTCGTCGGCTCAATCCCCCGTGTCGAAGCTGCGCGGCGTTCTGTCGAGTCCCTTTTTCTGGCTGATGGCGGCCTTTGTCGTGGCTCTTCTTTTTGGTGCTGAACCTGCCCACGCAGCGAATGCCACCGAAGGCGGCGGCGCGGGTCTGCCCTGGGAAGGCCCTATCGCAAAACTCGTCCAGTCGATCAGTGGCCCGGTTGCTTTCGGTATCGCCCTGCTCGGGATCATCGCGTGCGGTGCAACGCTTATTTGGGGCGGTGAAATCTCCGAGTTCACCCGCCGCATCATCTACGTGATCCTCGTTGTCTGCATCATCGTTTTTGCGAAAAACCTGCTGACCGGCACGATGTTCTCCGGCGCGGTAATTCCTGCAAATGCCACGATCACCGCTGACGACGTGGCCACTGCTCAAGCGAGTGTAGGGGGTCGCTAATGCAAGCCGAGGAAGCGCGTCGATTAACACCTTTCCACCGGGCACTGCATCGCCCGCAACAGGTCATGGGAGGCGAGCGCGAGCTAATGCTTTTTTCAATGCTTGTTGCTGGCGGCCTGATCGTGTCGGCCTTGAACTGGCCCGCCACCATCATCGGGACGTGCATCTGGCTGGTATGCGTTTATGGCCTGCGCAAAATGGCCAAAGCCGATCCGAACATGAGCAAGGTCTACGTGCGGCAGCTCAAGTACGGGAACTATTACGGGCCTTTCTCGCGGCCCCATCGTGTGGCGAAGTCGCCACGCATCTACTGAGAAGGAGCGGAAAATGCTTGCGTTAGCCCCATTCCGCAGCAAAGCCGCTGGCCTGCCCGATCTGCTCAATTACGCAGCCTTGATTGACGAAGGTGTTGTGTTGGGCAAAGACGGCTCGTTGATGGCTGGTTTTTTCTTTCGTGGTGACGACGCAGCATCCGCTACCACGTCAGAACGCAATTACCTGACGGCGTTAGTCAATCAATACCTCGCCCGCTACGGCGGGGGTTGGTCGATGTGGACAGACGCCTCACGCCTTCCGTCGCCGGGCTACCCGCAGCCAGACGAATCGTTTTTTCCTGAGCCGATAACGGCCATGATTGACGCCGAACGGCGGGCCTCGTTTGTCAAGGATCACGCACTGTTCGAGAGTGAATACGCACTGATACTCACGTACCTGCCGCCGAGCCGCCGGGACTCGAAGTTGAGCGAAATGGTCTACGACGACGACGGGCTTGATGAAGGGGAACCGGCCGACCGTTTGCTCGCTGACTTCAAGAAAAAGCTCGATGACCTGCACGATGGCGTCGGCGATCTGCTGCACATGCGCCGCATGGGCACCATCGAAGTCGGCGAGGATGACGACGTTTATCAGAGTGACGAGCTGGTCAACTACCTGCACTACGCCCTGACCAATGAGCCTATCGCGCTGCGCATTCCCGATTGCCCGATGTACCTTGATGCATGGCTTGGCTACCCGGCCCTTTGGCCGGGCGACACGCCAAAGGTCGGCGACAAGTTCGTATCGTGCGTGGCTATTGAAGGGTTTCCGGGCAGTTCCTATCCCGGCATTCTCGACATGCTCGACACCCTGCCCATGGCATACCGCTGGTCGTCGCGCTTTATCTTCCTGGAACAACAAGAGGCGGTCGCAGCGCTCAACCGCTACCGGCTGAAATGGCAACAGAAGATTCGCGGCTTCTGGTCGCAAGTGATGAAGTCGCAGAAGGGCATGATTAACACTGATGCCCTGAACATGGCGAAAGAATCCGAGGTGGCTATCAACGACGCAAAGTCGGGCTTGGTCGCCTACGGCTATTACACGCCTGTGATCGTGCTGATGCACGAAGACCGGGCGTTTCTTGCCGAGCAATCCCGGTACGTCAAGCGCGAGCTTGAGCGCAAGGGTTTTGCTTCTCGCGTCGAGTCCGTCAACGCTGTTGAGGCTTGGCTTGGCACGCTGCCAGGCCACACGTTCCCGAACGTTCGTCGTCCGTTAGTGCATACGCTGAATCTTGCCGACCTGTTGCCGCTGGCAAGCCTGTGGCCGGGCCTACGCGAGAACCCTTGCGACTTGTATCCAGCCGGATCGCCACCGCTGATGCACACTGTAACGACCGGCGCGACCCCGTTCCGGCTCAACCTGCATGTGGGCGATGTGGGCCATACCCTCGTTTTCGGCCCGACCGGAGCGGGTAAATCGACCCTGCTGGCCACAATGCACGCGCAGTTCCGCCGCTACCGCAGCCGTCGCCGTCGTGACGGCAGCCGAATGCCTGCCAGCATCACGGCCTTCGACAAGGGCCGGTCGCTGTACGCGCTCTGCAAGGCGTCTGGCGGCATCCATTACGACATCGGCAACGACGAGTCGGACACTCCGGCCCTGACGCCTTTGGTGGACATTGACAGCGAGTCGGAAGCGCTTTGGGCTGAGGAATGGATTGCCACCTGCTACGAGCTGCAAGCGGGCAAGCCGCCGACCCCGCAACAGAAGGCCGAGATTCACCGCGCAATGAACCTGCTGCGTGAGGCTCCACGCGAGTTCCGGTCGCTGACCGATTACGTGTCCACGGTGCAAGATTCAGACGTGCGCGATGCGCTGAACCACTACACGATTTCGGGTTCGATGGGCCATCTGCTCGATGGCAAAGAGGACAAGCTCAAGACCAGCACCTACACCGTCTACGAAATTGACGACCTGATGAAGATGGGCAATAACAACGCCATTCCGGTGCTGCTGTACCTGTTCCGTCGCTTCGAGCGCTCGCTAACTGGACAGCCTGCAATGCTGTCGCTCGATGAAGCATGGGTGATGCTAGGCCACCCGGTTTTCGCTCCGAAAATCCGCGAATGGCTCAAAGAGCTGCGTAAGAAAAACTGCTTGGTCATCATGGCCACACAAAGCCTGTCGGACGCCGTGAACTCTGGCTTGCTCGACGTGCTGCTTGAACAGTGCCCGACCAAAATCCTGCTGCCGAACAAAGAAGCACACTTGCATGGCACCAAAGAGACGCCCGGCCCGGCCGACCTCTACACCATGTTTGGCCTGAACTCGAAGGAAATTCAGATACTCAAGACCGGCCGCTACAAGCGCGATTACTACTACAAATCGCCGCTTGGACGCCGACTGTTTGAGCTGGGCCTTGGGCCGTTGGCTCTGGCCTTTGTAGCGGTATCCGACAAAGAAGACTTGGCGGAAGTGCGGCACTTGATCGCCGATCACGGCGATGACTGGCCGCTTTATTGGTTGGATCACAAAGGAGTGAATTATGAACAGTACATCTCTCGCAAAGCCCGTCGTGAAGCTGCGTAAGGGTCTGCTTTCGGCCGCTGCTGCGACGGCCCTTGCTGTCGGCGTGGGGTTCATGGCCACACCATCCCCGGCATACGCTATCTACTGCTCCAACTGCTCGACCTTCTATCAGCAAATGTTCGAGTACGCCGAGCAGGTCAACACGGCGCTGAACACTGCCGAGCAACTGCAAACGCAGATCCAGCAGTACCAAAACATGCTCACTCAGGGCGTCGGCCTTCCTAATTCAATGTGGGGCAGCATCGCGGCCGACATGAAGGGCATTGTGAACATTTATCAGCGCTCGCAAGCGCTGGGCCGCAATCTTCAAAACCTCGATCAGCAGTTCAACACGCAGGTGCCAGGCTGGCAGCAATATCTGAACGAAGTGGCTAACTCTGGGCAGTATCCGGCATCGCAGACCATGCCTGACAAGTACGAAAAGTGGTCGCAGCAGGGCCGCGATAACGTCAAGTCGGCCTTGGAATCCGCGAACATGAATACCAGCACGTTCGAGTCAGAAGACGCAGCGCTCGACCGTATGGTTGCGCGCTCGCAAAGTGCGGCAGGCCGTATGCAAGCGATTCAGGCGGGTAACGAAATCAACTCGCAAAACGTCCAGCAGTTGCAAAAACTGCGCGATCTGGTCGCCACGCAAATCAACATGCAGGGCAACTACATGGCGCAGGAACAGAACCGACGCGATCTGGATGATGCGCTGCGCACACAGCGCCGCAGCGGCACCATTCAACAGACCGGCACAAATAAGGAGTACTAAATGCTCAACATAAAAATCATCTATCTGGTGCTGTTGCTGGCCGGTTCCGCCGTCGTTGGTGGAGCCGGTACGGCCGTCTACATCAACAGCGCGTCGGCAACCGCTGATGCTTCGGCGGTCTTGAACTGCAAACCCGAGCAACGCCCGGCGGAGACGTTCAAGCATGTTGATCCGGTGAACACCGGGCGCAACAAGGGGTACTGAGCCATGGTACTGCGCGAGCAACGCTTTACGTTGTGGGTCGTGCTGCTGCTGCTCGCGTCCTTTTTGGTTTCAACTGACGCGATAGCGGCCACGAACCTCCACGACCCGAGCGGTTCATTCACGGGCCTGCTCGATCTGGTGAAAAACAGCGCTTCACAATGGGACGGCAAGCTCAAAGGCTACGCCGAACGGCTGTTTTGGATGCTGGCCCTGATCCAGTTCATTTGGACGTTCATGCCGCTGGTCTTCAAGCAAGCCGACTTCGGCGAAATCGTCGGCGAGCTGCTGCGCTTCATCATGGTGATCGGCTTCTTTTGGGCACTGTTGCAGTTCGCGTCCGAGTGGGCCGAGGCCGTGGTGAACAGCTTCCGGCAGGCAGGTGCATCGGCTGCCGGGCTGGGCGGAACCGCGATCAGGCCGGGCGACATTTTCGGTACGGCTATCGAACTGGCCAACACTATCGGCGACGTTGAAACGTGGAACCCGCTCACGGCGTTCATGGTGGCGCTGGCCGGTGTGCTAGTTCTGCTCTGCTTTGCCTTCATTGCCGCGTTCATGGGACTGACGATCATCGAATCGTATGTGGTCATCAATGCGTCGGTGTTGTTTATGGGCTTCGGTGCTTCGCAGTGGACACGCGAATACGCAATGGCCATCGTGCGCTATGCCGTGTCAGTGGGAGCAAAGCTGTTCATTCTGACGTTGATCGTAGGTTTGATTACTGACTCGGCAAAACAGTGGCAAGCAGCGTACAACCACGACGACGCCAGTATGTGGACGATGATCGGATTGGCCTTCGCCTGTGCCTATTTCGCTAAGACCATTCCTGAGCTGGTCGCGGGCATGATTAGCGGTGCTTCGATGGGCGGCGGTTCCAGCGTAGGCGGTATGGCGGCAGCCGGTGCGGCTGGTGCGGCGGCTGCCATTGCGACAATCGCAACAGCAGGTGCAGCAGCTCCAGCGGCGGCAGCAATTGGCGCGGGCGGGGCCGGTGCAGGCGCTGCCGGTACGGCTGGCGGCCTTGCCGGGGCGCTCAATTCCAGCATGGCGGCGGGTGCAAGCTCGGCCGGTGGTGCAGCGACCTCTGCCGGTGGCATGGCGTCATCGGCAGGCGTTGGCAGCAGTACCGGCGGTGGGGCCGCCGCTAAGGGTGCAAGCTCGGCCGGTTCGCGTTTAGGCGGCAGCACCGCGAATGCGGCCCCGTCGCCTGCTCCTGGAGCGCAACCGAGTAGTGGTGTGCAGCAGGCCGCGAAACAGGCCGGTAAGGCCGCACAGGGCGGCGACGATGAAAAGTCGCAGCCTGCACCTGGCTCTACAAACGCGGCCCCGTCCAGTGCAGCGGAAACGAGCGGCGGCGATGGTGGTTCGAGCGACAACGCCAAAGGTGGCGTCACAGGTCGGCAGGTAGCAGAAGGCGTGACAAGGAGCCTCGGCCTGATGTCGGCTATTGCTGTGCCGGGCATGGAAAGCGCGGCGGGCCTCTCGCTCGGCGCTGGCCAGCCTCAACAACCACCGAGCGGGGAAGGCGATACACCGCCGTCGATGGAGTCCAACGCCAAAAACGAGCCGGAGAACGTAATACGCCCGGCTGACACTCCACCGCCTAGCACCAAAGGGGAATAAGCCATGAATACGCTTTTTGGTGTGGCGATGCTGCTGGGTATGTTTGTCGTTGGCATCGGCTTTTGGGCGCTCGGCCAATGGCTTCGTAGCCGTGGCCATGGTGATCGCTTAGACAAGATCGACGCCACTGTGTCGAAAGGTCAGCGCAGTATTGGCCGATTTCTTCGCCCGTTAGGCGGTGGTTTTGTCGGCGTTGCCCGGTCGATTAGCCGCGTGCCCTTCATTGGCAATCGGCGTTCCCGCGAAATGTGGGATGACCTCGAAGAACAAGAGCGACAGCGCCGCAACGGCCTCAAGTAACCCCCAAAAAAGCCCCCCCTAGCGCTTGCTAGGCGGGGTCGTTTCGGCCAATAATATCGGTTAAAGACTATCAAACTGACGGATAAAACTTATGAACTTTTTTCGCAAAAAGGAAAAGAATGACGTTATCCCGCCGATGGTAGCGGGGCCTTCGACTCCCTATCTAGATGCACGCCGTGAATGGAACGAGCGCTATGGCGATGTAGTGAAGAACGCGAACAGCTGGCGAGTGGCTGCGCTGACCGTGGGCATCTACGCCATTCTCTCTACGAGCATGAATTTCTATCAAGTGGCGTCTGAAAAAATCGCGGTCTACTACGTCAACCTCAATGAGCGCGGGGCGATCACGTCGATTTTCCGCGCCGATCAGGCAAACGGCACACCGGAAGCGCAGCAGGTGCGCCGTGCATTACAGGATTGGGTGATTGGTGCCCGCACCGTCTATGGCGACTACAAGGCAACAAAAAAGGCCGTCGATTACACATACGCTATGACGCTGCCTGACAGCCCGGCTTTCACTGAGTTGGCCAACTACCACCGTGCCAACAATCCGTATCAGCGTGCAGCCGATGAAACGGTAGAAGTCTCGGTGCAAACGCCTGTGAACGTGGCCGGTGATACGTGGATGGTTGAGTGGACGGAAACCCGTCACAACCGCGTATCCGGCAAAGTGATTGGCCAACCAACCACGTATCAACTGACCGCCAACATCCTGTTGGCACAACCTGCAAGCGAACAACAGCTAATGGCGAACCCGACGGGCCTTTATGTCCGCAGCTTCTCTTGGCCCGTTCGCAATAACTGACCCTACTGGTGACCTTTATGAAAAAGACTCAATGGATGGCGGGCCTTGCGGTTGCCGCGTTTGCAGTTCCGGTTTTCGCTCAAGACGTGCCAGCACTGGCAACCAGCCCGCAGGGCGAGGCACTGCCACCTATCCCTATGTTCGCGCCAGATAACGTGCAGCTCGACGCCAAAGAGGCGGAAGGCGTGCGCTTGGCCAACCAATGGAAGACGCACCCGGACAAACCGCGCCGTGGTGAAGATGGCAGCGTGAAATACCTTTTTGGTGCCACTCAACCGACGTTAGTTTGTGCGCCGCTCGACACCTGCAACATCGTTCTGCAGGGCGGTGAAATCGTCAACGGCGTACACGTTGGCGATAAGCCGCGCTGGAAAATCACACCCGATACAACTGGCGCAGGTGATAACGCAGCCACCGTACTTGTTGTAAAGCCGGTGGATGTTGGGTTGACCACGACACTGACTGTTACGACCGACCGCCGTCTGTACTCGATCAAGCTGGTGAGTAAGGCGCGAGGCTCGATGCCATCTCTGTCGTTTGACTATCCCGATGATATGGATCGAGCTTGGGCCGCGTACCGTGAACAGCGCGCCAAACAGGTCAGCATGAACACGATGGCCGGGCCTGGCGGTCAAAGTCTTGCAAGCCTTGATTTCGGTTTCCGCCTCGGCGGTGATAGCCCGAGCTGGAAGCCGGTTCGCGTTTATACCGATGGTTCTAAGACCTACATCCAGTTCCCGACCTCTAACTTTGGCGGCGAGGCTCCGGCACTGGTCGCCAAAGGCAAGGGCGGATGGTTCTCGAAGGCCCCGGAAAAGCTAATCAACTATCGCCCGATCGGCGACCGCTATGTTGTTGATCGCGTGATCGACAAAGCGTCGTTGATTGTGGGTGTGGGCAGTGACCAAACGGAAGTCACGATTACCCGGACGGGGGGCAAGTAAATGGCACGTTTTCAACTGATGGCCACGCTGGCCGCTGCGCTGCTATTGAGTGCCTGCGCAACGTCCCGGCCGGGCATGTCGTATGTCGAATCGTCTGTGACGGCTACCGACTCAATCACTCTGTCACGCGAAGCCGTGGCGTTCCTGGCTGACACTTTGCCGCCAGCGCGCACAACGCTTGTACTCGATCCTCCGGCCGCGAAGGATCAAGACCACCTGACAGCGGCCCTAGTACCCGCGCTGCGCGCCCGTGGCTATGGCGTCACGATGGTAGACCCTAAGACCGGCCGGACGGCCGGGCAGGGGATCGCACTTCGCTATCTGGCATCGCCGCTCGATGGCGGCGTGCTGATGCGCTTGCAGTATCAGGGCACCGAAGCCAGCCGCTACTATCCTCGCGGCACTAATGGCCTGTTGTTGCCAGGCGCACCGTTCACGGTTCGAGGGGGCCATCAATGAGCACACAAGACAAAGACAACGATCAAGGCACCGATCTGCCGTTGGATGATGCAGAGCATCACAACGAGCCAGACGCAAAACAGCGGCGCGAGGAACCGAAGGTAGACGACGACCCGGATATGAGCCTTGACGGCGCATCCCCGGATTTTCTGGCGGCACCAAAAAGGGGGAAGGGGGTTCGTCGCCTGAACCGCTTGCCCCTTATTATCGTCGGCGGCGTTATCGGACTTGCTGTTATTGGCGTGACTTACACCATGTACGACCGTCAGCAGCAGCAAATGGCAGCGGCCAGCGGTGCGGGCGAGACTCGCACTGTCGGGGGCGTTGCCTCGTCTCCAGTGCAGCCCGGCCCGGAAGCCTCCGGCCCTCCCGCTGCGCCGCCCGATATGCCGATTGATACCGCCCAAAACGGCGCGGGTACGCAGACGCAAGGTACTGCTCCGACCGAGCGCGGCGCAGGTGCGCAAAACACCAATTCCGGGCAACCGCAGATTTCGCAGGCCATGCAAGACCGCTTGCAAAAAATCAAGCAGGTTGAAGACAAGCGCTTTCAGTTGGCCATGCAGGCGGTCGAGTCTGATTCTTCGATTGAAATGGGCCGACAACAGGAACGTAATGCGAATGGCAACGGCGCAGAAAACGCGCCGGGGATGATGCCTGCTGCCGGGCAAGGCCGGGTCAATGCTGACGAGCTGATGAACCGCTACATGGCGGCCAACGGTCTTGCCGGCGGCCGTGCCGGCGGAATGGCCGGCATGGGTGGAATGATGGGCGGCATGGATGGTATGGGCGGCAACAGCATGGCGGCTGAAAACCAGCAAGACCGAAAACTTGCGTTCCTCGCCAACACGCCCGAAGCAGACGTTTATCTGGCTCGCCAGCGTAAGGCGGCGGTCGCTCCATCGCAGGAAGTCAAAGCCGGTTGGGTTATTCCCGGTGTGATGATTTCCGGCATCAACTCTGACTTGCCCGGCCAAATCATCGGTCAGGTGCGCGAGGCGGTATATGACAGCGCGACCGGCACGCAATGCCTGATCCCGCCCGGCTCTCGCGTCGTCGGCACATACGACAGCGGTGTGACCCTTGGCCAGACCCGAGCGCTCGCGGTTTGGCGTCGGATCATCTACCCGGATGGCTCGTCAATCTCGATTGACAACATGCCAGGCACCGACATGGGCGGCTACGCTGGCTTCAATGACAAGGTGAACAACCACTATGCGCGTATCTTCGGCAGTGGTTTGCTGTTGTCGGTCTTCTCGGCCGGTATCCAGCTCTCGCAGCCGCAGGCAAGCAACGGCGAGAACTACAGCAGCTCGCAAATCATTGCCGGTTCGCTCGGCCAGCAGTTGGGCCAGATCGGTATGCAGATGGCGCAGAAGAACATGAATATTCAACCCACGCTAGAAATCCGTCCGGGCTATGAGTTCAACATCATGGTCACAAAGGACATTATTCTGCCGACGTGGGAAGGCCACCCGATGGCTAACCAGTCCGGCAAAGGCTGCAACTGAAATGTGGCGGCCGTTCGCGGCCGCTTTTATGACTTTACGGAGTAAATTGTATGGCGAACAATCAAGCACCGAACGCACTAAACCCAATTGCCCCACCCACCAAAATGATGCCCGAGGGTTCGCGCAAGGTCTGCGTTCTGAACGGTAGCCGCCAGATAGATCAAGTTGTCAAAGGCGAGTGGATGACGCTCAAGGTTCTGCCGGAAAACGGCTTGCCGAAAGGTATCTATCAGCTCGGCGAGGCCGCAAAAGGCAGCAATGGCAAGGATGCGTCATTTACCGGGCAAGTGCTGTTTAGCGACAGTAAGGCGGTCTATCAGCTTTCTGGCAAAGGAGTGGTCGAACACCCGCGCTCTGCATTTGCCGAGCTGGAAGCGAAGGGCGAAAAGATCGTGGACGGTCGCAGCTATACCGTGGCTTACGCCAATGGCAAGGGCGTGGCCAGCAACGCGCAGACGGCTAAAGTTGAGCATACTCGCCCCACTTCGAAGGGGCACGGCATTTCAATGTGACCGACCGGAAACGGTACAGGTCTTGAAAGGGCAGGGCGGCCAACTGGTCGCCCTGTTCACATAGGAGGTTATAATGGCAAACATTCAGTACGGTATTCCTGGGCGCAGTTATTCGCTTTCTACGGTGATACTGATAATAATAAATCGCACACTATCTGTATTCGTATTTGTTCCAGCAGCAATATTGCTTGCTATCCTGTTTCTTGCTTCCAACTTTTCTTTTAATGAAATGGGACGGACGGTTGTAGACTCGCTTTACCAGATGCAGCAACTTGGCAAAGCTGAGCCGGGGCAGCTACTCATCAAGCGGTGTGATGACGGGCGTTATGAATCAGCGACTGAGCTGCCACCCGTTCGCTGTGAGCATTGGACGATTGAGCCAGCTCCAGTAGCCAATCTCGCTGAAAGACTTGGTTCCACGATTGCTAGCATGTATTGGCTGTTCGTCGTTCTCTCTTTTGGTGTATCGCTTTTATTTTGGCCAGCCTCACCCCTGAATTTGAGAAGTACTGCGGCTGAGTTAGTTTCCAGATTATGGCGTCGTGTAGCTGGTAAAATTCAGCGCAAGGGAGGCGGGCATGGCCACTAATTACTTGCCGAACCCGATCACTCTGCCCAGCGGCGTCATCGTCAAGCTGGAAGTAGTACCAATGCCCAAACCTGACGCCAATGGTCGCTACAAACCTCGGCGCGATTACAGCGTCAACGTTGGACTGTTTCGCGGTGAAAAGCTGATAGAGCTTCGGCCCATGGGCACAGTGATTTGCGGCAAACCAAAGGTTAAGCTTGCGGACGGCTCGAAGCTGGACAAGGCCGATATTGAGGCTCTGAATTCCGAAGGCTGGGATCAGTTGCTTGATTTGGGTGTGGTGCCGACTGAGCTGGTATTGCAAACACCTCGCTAACTGGCGTCGAACATGAAAAAGGGCCTGTGATGGCCCTTTTTCTTTGCCCGCTATTCGGACTTTCTTTTTGGTGCCAAAGCCTCACGCTTGCCGATGGCGGGCGGCGATCCGGGCCAGCACTGCGTCGAAGATGCGGGGCGAGTAGACCATGACCGCCAGTGCGGACGCGAAGCGTAGGCCGTGGCCTGCAAGGGTGTGCAGCGGCGCATCTGCGGCGGTGGCCAGCCCGTACAGCACCGCGAGCTGTACGCCGAAGATCCACGCGAACAGCTTGGCAGCGGTGCGAGTGATGCCGCGAACGCGATAGATTGTCGAGTAAAGGGCTGTGCTGTTCATGGTTATCTCTCCGTTCGGTTGTTGGCCTGTTGGCCCGTCGTCAGCGTCTGGAAAAGCGGTATTGCACCCTTGGGCCGAAACGTAGTGGCGGACGCTGCAAGCGTTGCAATGCCGTGCAGACGCCACACTGGCCAATCAGCAGGCCAACGAACGGGGAGTACCTGGACAGCCCTATTCCTATTCGTCGCCTTCCGTGGGTGTGTTGCTCTCGCCGTTCAATGCTCGATAAAGCGTTGAACGGCCAACGTTGAGCGCTGCGGCGGCTTCACTGACCGTCAGCCCCTTTTTGTCCATCAGGGTTCGTGCTCTTTCCAGCTTGTAGGGTGTAACTGCAACACGTCGGCCACCCTTGCGGCCTCTTGTCTTCGCCTCGGCCAAACTCGCCTTGGTACGTTCTCTATTAAGTTCACGCTCAAGCTCGGCAAACATAGCGATCAGAGTAAATAATAGCTTGCCGACGCCTGTAGTGGTGTCGATACCGGCATCAGTCAACGACTTGAACCCTATGCCGCGCTCGCGCAGCACCTCCATGGTTTGCACCAAATGGACAAGCGAACGGCCGAGGCGGTCGATTTTCCAAACAACCAGCGTGTCGCCTTCGCGCAGGTATTCAAGCGCTTTATCGAGGCCGGGACGTTGCGACTTGGCCCCGCTGGCCACGTCGGTGAATACCTGATGACAACCGGCGCTTTTCAGCGCCTCGACCTGCATATCTAACGATTGGTCGGCGGTCGATACGCGGGCGTAGCCGATCAGTGTGGACATATCCATGCTGACCGTGCTGTTGTCCCGTGGGTCACGCATTATTGCCTCCTACTTTGGCCTCGGATATGTGGCGGCGCAGTGCTTCGGCCCAGCCTGGCCAGCGCATGAGATTAACCGGACTACCGACCTGTGCCGCTGTCCACTTCTCCAGATCGGCCAGCCCGGCCGCATCCAGCTTGCTAATCATTGTCTCGGGCTTGTCACTCCCGACCAGAATCACATGCTCAATAGTGTGGTGATCTACTGCGATTTTGTCGCCGTTTTCAGTTATGAACTGGTGGCCGCCGGGATGATATTTGTCGATGGTCATATGTTCATACTCTCCATTGAGGTGCCGCCGGGGAACCGGCGGCTGTAGTGGTTTAGATAGCCGCCTGAAACGCCATGTCGGCGGTCGGGATTCGGCTGTGAATGTCACCCTTGCTGCTGTAAAGCACGCGCTCGCGCTCGACTGTGTGGACTTGGAACACCTCGGATCGTTCTACGATGCGACCGGCTTCGTCGTGGCGGTCTGCGTAGTGGCCAGATCGCTCGCGGCTGACCAGCTCCATGCGCGGCTGCGCGGCGGCCGGTGTCCAGTCTTCGGCTACAGTTGGCCAGCGACGGGCGAACCCGCCGAGACTGGGCGACATGGCGTACCACAAGACCATGCTGTCGGTGATCGCGTCCAGTTCGTCATCGAGGATGAAATACTGCACCTGATGATTAACGACACGATCACCGCCAACAGCCCAGCGCGTTATGGTGGTGAAGTCGCGGACACGTTTCGTCGTCTCGATCAAGAAACCCTGCATTGCCTTCTGACCGACCTTGCGGCAGGCCACTTGATAGCGCTTGTTGGGGTAGGGCCGACGTGCGACAAGCTCGATGCCGTTCCGTAGCTTCAAGCCGAGGTCAGGACAGTGAAAGTCGATCAGGTCGCACTGCGGTGCGTCGGGTTCGGCTACATACAAACGCGGGCTGATGTGTAAGAGCATCGCGGCGGTTCCTTCCATTAGTTGACTTGCCAGACACGCCCGGCGCGGCTGGGTTCAAGGGTTTTCATCAGCGCTTCCGCGACGCACGGCGGTGCGACTTCTCCCGCAAAGCGTTTCAGCAGATCCCGCAAAGCCGGGTTGCCAATCTGCGATGCGGTTAGGCCCTTAACTGTGGTAATTTCCTGCTCGGACATTGCTGCTTCCTCAAGTTGGCTTGTCCAAACGCCGGGTAGCGGTTGCAGCCACTACCCGGCACCTCTCCCGGCCGTTCTGGCCAGAATCCTTGCCTCGGCTACTGCCTTTCTTCGCTGGCCAACTGGCTCAACAGTGACAATATGTGATCGCGTTCGGCCGGTACTTCCTTTCCGGTCTTTGGATCGAACACAACGTGGTCAGCTTCGACGTAACGTAGGCGGTGATAGATGACGGCCTTGGCCTTGTCTGCCGCCTGGGCGCGCTTGAATCGCGCCTGTTCTTCGTTTTCGCGGCTGGCTCGCCCGAAGAGCAACCACACCACGGCAGCAAGTACAACCAGCACCGGCACCCATGTGCCCAGCATCGAAACGAACTCGCTCAATCTGGCACTCGGCCCGGTCAGAGGGCCATCATGCGAAGGTGCGGTTTCGCTCATGAACCCGGAGAAGCCAGCGCCGAGCTTAAACATAAGCGCAACGGCAAGCAGGAAAAGGAACGGCCCGAACACATAGAGCCAGTTAAACGACGCTTTGGGCGGCGCTTCAAAGCTCTTGGCCCGCTGCGACTGTTCGCGCTTCGTGCCGCTCATGCCACCGACGAAAAGCCCGAGGCCGCCGGTGCCAAAGCCCAACCCACCACCTGTACCGCTCCACTTCCCGTCTGTCGTTTCCTTGGCAACGATTGCCGCCAGTACGACACCCTCTTTCGGATCGCGCATGTTCCTTTCCTCTGTCATTCGTTGAAGTCGGGTCGCCCCACGGGGCAACCCATATGGATTCGCTAGACCTTGTTGGCCAGCACGTGGGCCAGCGTGGCCCGGTCTTCTTCGGCGATCTTGTTGGCCAGCTCGTTCGCGCCCTTGAGCGAGATTTCTAAGTTGGTCGTGTGGTCGGCGATCACGTCGTGACCGCCGTTACCGTAAATGAACAACACCCAGCCTTTTTCATCGACGTGCTGATGCGCAACGTGCAACTGGTCTTCGTCGGTGGTAAACATCGCGGCTTCAATAGCAGCGGGGTCGGTGCTGTCCTTGAGCGTGGTTTGCTCGCCATCGAACACCGAGATTTTGAAGTCGTCGGCTAGCAGGCCCTTGATGGCCTCGCGGGCAATGGCACGTTCGATCATTTGGCGTTGTTCGACTTTCACTGTTGAACCTCCTTCCCTTTGGTGCTGCTGGCTGGCCCGTGGCCTTGCTTCGTCATTTCCGCTGCGATGACTGAACACGCAATCTCGTTCAGGTCGGCAGGCAGGTCTTTTTGGATTGCTTGCAGCGCCTGAGCTGCGGCAAAGGCGCGGGCTATGTCCACGTCCATATGCTTGATGGCGGCGACTTCACCGCCTTGGATCAGGCGGCGCAGGATGTTGCCAACCTCTCCCCATGTGGGGGTTAGGTCGATGGTGCCGACTTGCGTTTTCTTCGTCATGTGAACCGCTCCATTTGTCCCGAAACTGTCCCATATTCTAACCCGTCCCACAAACCCCTACAAGTGGTATTTGTGGGACACTTTCACCGAGTCCCGCAAGTCATCGTTTGTGGGACTTGACTAATATATGGTTTAAGCTATCATTTGGATTGTGCAATCCAATCGATGAAGCAGTGATGACAGCCATACATAAGATCGACCCAACGACGCAGGCTTATGCCGAGTTGCAAGCCGCCTATGTCCACTACAACAACGCGCTGTTTGACGGAAAGCTGCCGTTCTGCCTTATCACGATGCAACGGGAAAAACGCACTTACGGCTATTTCTCGTCGCGCCGGTTTGGGAACAAACACGAAAAGACCATGACGGACGAAATAGCAATGAACCCGTCCTATTTTGGTGTCGTGCCTTTGCTTGAAATCCTGCAAACGCTCGTCCACGAAATGGCGCACCTGTGGCAATTCCACTTCGGCGATCCCGGCCGACGCGGCTACCACAACAAGGAATGGGCCGAAAAAATGGAAGCCATCGGCCTGATGCCTTCTGATACCGGCAAGCCCGGTGGTAAAAAGACTGGCGAAAAGATGGCCGACTACGCGATTGAAGGCGGCCCATTCATGCAGGCCACCGACCTGTTGTTGGCGACGGATTTCCGCATTTCATGGTTCGACAGGCACCCTCCTGCAGGAACCGAAATCGCGGCGATCTTTGGCGATGCCGGTAGCGGTGAAGACGACGACGGCGATGGCATGGGCGGTCTACTGGAGCCGGTTGCGCCGGGCAACAAATCCAACCGGGACAAATACCGCTGCCCCGTGTGTGCGGTGCAGGTATGGGGCAAACCCGGTTTAAAGCTGATGTGTGGCGGTGATGACTGCGACTGTGCAGTTTTCGAGCTGGCCACCAATTGATGACCGAGGAAAGGACGATGACAGATAAGCCAAAAGACGTGCTGATGATCGAGGAAAGCATGAAGACAGACGTTTTCGCCGAGGAAGTGGCACTATCACTCAAACATTTTCCACCACGTTTTGTAACTGTTACACAGTCAATGGCGGACTTAGGTTTTGCAGAGGGGAAAGGGGTTATTGCTCTGTCGGCGGGTATGACGAATGAACAGATTGTGACCTTAATAAAAGCTGCTTGCACTTGGAGTAAAGGCAAAGCGTTTGTGGTCGTCCCTCCCAAACCCGAGAGCGAGGGAACCCCCAATGATTGAGGAAATCAGGAACATTGCCGCGAACTGGCGGCAGGCAAATCCAGAAAACCCGGGGGGCGTTGTTCTGGTCTGGCAAGGCGCTGTCTACGGCTGGAAAGATGAACTGCGCAATCCAGAACACGAACAGCCTGGCGCGTTCGCGGTGGACGCTTGCGGCAATGTGTTCATCGCCGAAGGAGGCGACGACTACAACGGGGCAAAATGCTGGACCGCCGTTCCGGCCGACGACAGTTCGAGCCTGTGGCCCGATTTATTTCTACCAGACCGCGAGGCAACGCCGTATAACCTTAGCAAGCTCGATCCCTTCACGACCATGGTGTTCACTCGCCCGACGGGGCCGCGCCCTGATGCGGACTATTTCAGGATCGCCCAGCTTGCCGATGGCTTGAACGGTAAAGAGTTCGCCATGTTAAGCGAGGATGAACTACAGCGCTTCCGACGACTTCAACGCGAAGGCCGAAAGTTCGGTTTGCGTGTGTGGGTAGAGGTCATCAACGACGGCGACGATGTACAGGCTGAACTGGCGGCCGCCTCACCGTCGCAGCAAGAGGAAATCTATCGCCGCTTGCGCACTGAAATTGCGGTGCGCTGGACCGTCTTGGACAGTGACCCCCGCAAAGGGTTGAATGTATGAAATGGCCATTCTTAGTAACTGCTTTGCTTGTGTCCGGGTTCGCGCAGGCCGACACAAAACTGGTCGATGATCCCAGCTATTTCAACGTGGTGTTTTGGGGGTCTGTGATTGTTGCTACCCTGCTTGCACTAAGCGAACGGCGTCAATAGCCAAATAATAAAGCCCCATTTCGGGGCTTTTTGCTTTCTGTCAGTCGATTCCAGCACCTTGGCCTTGCGGCCTCCTGTTACGGCTTTGCGGCGCGTTCTGTGTTTGCCCCTGCCCTACCCCTCCCTTTTTGGTGCCTGACAGCTCCTGTGGCTTTTGCGGGGCCTTCTCAGGACTGCGCACGGCTTCGGATACCCGCATGATACTGCCATCAGTTCCAGCCAGCTTGCCGAGCGCCTTGGCATTGTCTTCCCCGGCAATCAGTACCGGAAAAGCGGCGACGTTGTTGGCCAACAGCCAAAGGGTGCGCGTTACGCCATCGTTGAACCTGACCGATGGTGTACGTCCGCGCTCAAGCGCGACATTGGCCAGCGGTACGGGCGACTTACGCCCGGCCGCGAAACCATCGACGGCGTGCCGGTATTTGCTATCTCTGGCCATGTCCTTGCGTAGCAGGCAACCGTCCGGGCGTTCCGGTGAGTTGAGGCCACCGGCAAGCCATAGGCGGTTGAACGCCTTGGCGTTCACCGGCACCACGAACCTGTCGTGATCGGCTTGGCCAGAATCCAGATGCATGAAAGCATCAGGCTTGCCGGGAACCGGCAGGCACCAAAGGAGGCGGCCGGGTGTCGTTTCGTCCGGCTTGGCCAGCTCGGCGGGAGCCTGGCTGTTTTCCAATTCGCGCAACTCGGCACGCCACGCCCGAGCTTGTATCAATCTCTCGAACATATGTCCTCCTGGTATGAAAAGGGCCACCCTCTCGGGGTGGCCCATGATTGACTCAACACGGGGGTTTTGCTGCAAGTCGTGATCGGCGTTTATGTGTGATTACTACATCGCGCTTGACCTGCACCTGCTGTTTCGCTGGCTGCGCGTGGATCTGATCTGATCCCCTTATCTCTATAATTGCCTCTCCCAGCTCGCTATTTGTGTTTTTCACTTCTATTGAAACCCCGTTACCAAAAAACAGGCTTTCACCTATACGGCGGCACAAGACCAACATCGTCAAAATCTCCTTGAAGCCTCGGCTCGGTAGCTGATGCCTATGTTGATGGGGCCAGCCAACCGACATGGCCCCTGAGTGGGTGTGTTTGGCTTACTCGGCTGCGGTGTCGTCATTCAGGCCCCGGCGACTACGGCTGATCTTTAGCCGTACCTCGATCATCATCTTTTCGAGCTTGTCATCGGCACTTCTCAAGCCAACGCCATAGATGGAATCGGCGTCGAACGTGTCGCCGTCGAGGGCCAGCAGAATAGAACGCAGCTCGATGGCGGTCAGTGGCAATACGGTATCGGGCAACGTGGCCAGTTCGTCAGGTGTCATTTCCAGAAAGCCGATCATTAGCTTGCCTCCTTCGCGGCCGATGCGTCGTCGCCGAACACGGGCTTACCGTCCGCGCCGGTGTTGTACTTCGCATCGCATTTCGAGTTAGTGCAGCTGTAAAAGTCATAGGGGCGTGGCTTCATACCGCGTTTTACAGGCTTACTTGTACCGACGCGGTGAGCCAGTTCCGTGCCGCATTTAGGGCAGTCGATGCCTGTTGGCGCTGGCGGGGCTTTCAGTTTGCCGGGCTGCCCCTTCGCGTCCTGCAGGATGACTTTGCACTCTCGGTCGGAACATGCCCAAAAAAACCCATACTGCCCCTTGATCCGGCGCAGCGCCTTGGCACACGTCGGGCATGGATGTGCGACCGGCAGGGCGGCCGACGCCAGCGTGGCCAGCTCGGTATCGAGCGATTCCCATGCAGCCGACACAACGTCGAGATAGGTGGCCTGCCCTTCTGCGATCTGATCTAGCTGTTCCTCAAGGCCACGGGTGTAATCGAGGTCGATAAAAGCGAAACGGTCTACCAGACCATCGCGCAGAACCTCGCCTGTGCTCGATGGCAGCAGATACCCTTTTTTGTCCTCTGCGATGTAGTCGCGGGCCATGATGTTGTCGAGGATCGCCGCGTAGGTGCTTGGGCGGCCGATCCCGAGCTTTTCCATTTCCATGACCAACGTAGGCAGCTTGTAGCGAACCGGCGGCTTGGTCTTTTTGGTCAGCACGCGGCCGTCAGTGGCCACCAGTGCATCGTCTACGGCAAGCGCCGGGATGGGATTGCTGCTGGTTTCGTCCTTCTCGGCGTCCTCGTCGGCCGCGTCCTCGGCGTAGACCGCCTGCCAGCCGGGCGTAATCAGTGTTTTTCCGGTGGCCTTGAACTCAACGGCCGTTCCTGCGGCGTCACCTTCAAGGCGCACGCTGCGAACGGCATAGATGGCGTCGGCGAGCTGCGAAGCTACGGCACGCTGCCAGATAAGCCGGTACAGCGCCTTTTCGGCCTCGTCCTCGCCACCGTCAAGGTTTGCGGCAGACGTGGGGCGGATCGCTTCGTGCCCTTCTTGTGCGCCGTCCTTCGCCTTCCATTTGCGCGGCTTGGCGGCTAGTGCCAGGCCTGCGCTCTGAGCGTAAGCGGCAATGTCTGCCATGCCCTCGGCGTCCATGTTTGGCGCGTCGGTGCGGTGGTACGTGATAGCGCCTTGCTCGTAGAGCTTCTGCGCGAGCTGCATGGTTTCCTTCGGCTTGAGCTTCAAGCGCTGGCCTGCGGCCTGCTGCATGGTCGAAGTGGTGAAGGGCGCGGCAGGTGCCCGGCCTTCCTCGCTGTCGCTGTACTCGGCCACGGTCACGTTGCGGATTGCAGCGGCCAGCTTGGCCAGCTTGTCATCGAGCAGGTAAGTTTCACCGGGGGCCAAATGCGGCTTGGTGTCGAACTGTGCTTTCCAGCTCGTCGCGTCCTCGTTGGTAAAGACCAATTCGGCCCCGTAGTGCTGTGTCGATTTGAACGCGGCAATGGCTCGCTCGCGGTCAACGACCAGCCGCACCGCCGGGGATTGCACCCGGCCCGCACCTATCCGCTGGCCAGTGGCATCGGACAACGCCGGGCTGACACGGTAGCCAATGATGCGGTCAAGTGCGCGGCGTGCTTCCTGGGCGTGAACTCGTTGCATGTCCAGCGGCCGAGGCGCTGCGAACGCGGCCAAAATCTTGTCTTTAGTGATCGCCGTGAAGGTAACGCGCTGCGGGTCCTTGAGGTTGAGTGCTTCGGCAAGGTGCCATGAAATGGCCTCGCCTTCGCGGTCGGGGTCAGTCGCCAGAATGACGCCATCGGCGTCTTTGGCCGCCGCTTTCAGCTTGGCCAACACGCTACGGCCTCGCTCGGTGGCCTCGTAGGTCATATCGAACGTCGGCGGTTCAAGGCCCATTTCATTGCTTGGCAGGTCGCGGACATGGCCAACGCTGGCCATGACGGTATAGCGGTCACCGAGAATCGGGCCGATGGTTTTTACTTTCTTCGGTGATTCAACAATTACCAATGTAGTCATGGGGTGTCACTCCTGTAGTCCAGTAGCGGCCGGGATACCCGGCCGCGCTATCGTTAAAGGCCCGCGTCCATTCCACGGCTGCGCGAGCGCTGCGCCGGGGTGGGTTCGATGCCTGCTTGCTGTTTCAGCTTTGCCGGTGCGTCCTTGGGCAACGCCACTTCCTTTCCGCTCTGTACGTCAGCGATCATTTGTTGCTTGACCTGCTCGGGCAAACGCTTCCACGACACCCCGGCGGTGCTGTCCGGCTGGGCGTGGTTCAACACCTCTTGACGTTCTTCCTTCGCCTTGTCGTGCATCGCCTCGACCTTGTTTCCGACTGCCGCACTGACCGATGCAGCCGACCGGCCTGCCCCTTTGGTGCCAGTGGTTTTGCTTTCTGCGGCCATGCTGCGCACTTCGTCGAGCATGGCTTGTGCTCCGGCCATTACTTCAGCCGCATGGCCTCGCTCAATGGACACGGCCGCGTCGTCGGCACTGGTAGTCGGATCGTTGCGGGCCTCCATGTCGCGTGTGCGCGCAAGCGTCGTCAGGCGCTCGGCTGTGATCGCGGCGTCACGCTTGGCAACTGCCATCTGCTCGTTGAGCATCCGCCGGGCAGCGTCGTCGCCCTGGGCGGTGGCCACATCATTCCAATCCGATCCCTTGTCGCCGTCCTTGAATTGGGGGGCCATTACGCCACCGCCATTCTGCTCTGCGGCCTCCTGAGCTTTTACAAGCCCGGTATTGACCTTGGGCCTGCCCTTTTCGTCCAGTGTCTTCGGCGCGTTGTGGTCGTTGTCTGCGGCGATCAGCAGCGGGCGGGATGGGTTTCGCTCGCGCAGCTCACGAGCGACGGTATCGAGGTTGCCGCTATCAAAGGCGACGAACACTGGCTTGCCGCCCATCAGGCGCGACACGGTGTCAGCCGTGGCATAGCCTTCGGCGAGCACCAAAGGGGTAGTGTCTTTGTTAGCCAGCGCCTTCGCTGGATCATCAGCACCGGCGACGGTGAACATGCCCGCTTTCTTGCCACCCTTCATCAGCGACTTGAAATAGGGGTTCACACTCTGCAACGTCCACAGTTTGCCGTTACCATCCATGCCCGGTATGAGCAAGTCGCCAGACTTGAACACACGGTTGGCCGGATCTGCTTCGCGTAGCGCTTTGGCTTCCTTGGCGGTCTTGGCAACTTTGATGCCGAGGGCCGCCAGTTCAGGTGATACGGTGTCCGGTACGGTGCGCAACCCGACCGGGTTGGTAATGCCTTTGGCCTTGCAATATGCGTTATCGGCTGTTGCGGCTGGTGATGCTTTCCACAAGGCTTGTGCTGCGGTTGCGGTCGCCTCGTATTTGGCCGCCGCGGCCGTCTCGCGTTCTTGCGTCCGCTCCTGGGCTTCACTGGCCAGCTTGGCACGCTCGTTGGCTGTCAGCTCCGGCGACTTGCCATCTGGTTTCCAATGCACCACTTCCCCGGTTTTGTAGTTCTGGATGTAGCCGCCGGGCGTTTTGCCTTCTATGTGATACGCATACGCGCCACTGGTAGCACCGGCCCTGTCCCCCACTACCGGCACGCGCTGGATTTTGCCGACTTGATCGCCGGTCGTAGGCACGTCTCCCGACTTGACCACAAGACCGACATCGCGCAGGGCGTCGTAAAACTGGTCAATCGGCGGTTTGGGTTCGCTGCTGTTGACCACGTTGGCGTTGTCCACGCGCCAGCGGGCCAGGCCCGACGCGGCCACGTCAACGCCTGCGGGGACATACCACGCCTTATTGTCGCCATCCCAACCCAACTTAAAGCCTGCTGCCTTCGCGGCGGCCTTCGCCTCGTCCTTCTCACGGAACGGCACGGCCAGATAGGTGCGTTCTGCCATAGGTTTCTCCGGTTTTTCATGCAGTACCGGCCGCGTTGGGGTTCGCTCGGCATCGAGGCCGATACGCTGTGCGCGGCTCACTGCGGATTGTTCGGCGGCCGTGTCGGTATCGCCGAACCCCCATGCACGGCGACCGTCATCGAGTTGCACATAGACGGCCTGCTGCCCGGCGTGTTGTGCCGCGTTCTCTGGTACGGTACGGCGGCTGTGGACGGTGTACGCCTGTTGCTCTTGCTGCGTCTGCTGCGCTCGCTGCTTGCCTTCCATTTCTGCAAGGTATTCGCGCCGTTCTTTGTCTTGGCCTGCATCGCCGGTATAGCGGCCGAAGTCGCGCACAGTCTCATAGACCCGCTCTTTCACAACCGGATTGAGCAAGACGTTTTGACGTATCCACTTTGCGGCTTCATCCATCGCTGGCTTATCTTCGGCAAGAATGGCTTGCTCACGCGGAGACGGCTCGAACATCATTTCTTCGTATTGGTTGAGCTGCCACGCAAGATGTTGTGCCTTGTCGTAGGCCGGATCGCCCATTCTGATGGCCATCTCTTTATCGAATTCTTGGCACGCCTGATAACGCCACGCCTCCGGCACTGGCACACCCTGCGCCTGCGGTAGCTCCTGCAGGGCGATTGCTTCGCGGGCCTCGTCGGTTGCCAATCCGGCCATCTGACCTATGGCGTTCAACCGCTGCGCCGTCGCCTTCGCCTCATATCCTTGCGGGGTAGGGTCACTGGCGAACCATTCCCAGCGCTCGACAGGCTCGATGGCATTACCTGAAAACGATTCATTGGTTTGTTGGGTTTTCACCTCAACAATCCAATGCGTCGGCGGTACGCCCGGCGGTGCTGGCACATCGTAGCCGTCCGGGTTGTCTTCGCTATAGCCTCCTTCGATGACAAGGCCGACTGCACGCGCTTGGCCTGTCCAATGCTCCGGCAGACTCCCTTTGTTGCGCGATGGCTCAAATCCACCAAATGCCTGTTCGACTGCGTCCGTGGTTCTGTTCCTCAACCACCTATTGCCCTGTTCGGGATGATTGGCTGCGAGTGCAATGGCTTCTGCAAGCCGCTGATCCGGGGTCGCATCCGGCCGAGCGATTGGCAGGCGGATGCCCTGTTCTTCTGCGTGAGCCATGGCAACGAGCCTTGGCGAAGGCGTCCACTCTGGTGCTGATCCGTCGCGCACCCACGATGTACGGCCTTCGACCCGGCCTGTCAGGTTGTCGGTCACTGTAGTGTCGGGCTTGCTCTTGAACACGGCCAGCGCCTCGACCGCGCTGTCTGTCTGACCAATGACAACCGTTTCAAGCGGCTGGCTGAACGTATCCCTGCGCTCTATGGTGAAGCGCGGAGCATTCAATGCCTTTTCGTGCTCTGCAATGGCGGTTTCGAGCGTCGCCGATTGCGTCTTCTCGTTGTTGCTGATGACTATCGTCAAGTTGCGACCATCAATCTCGGTCATCAACCTGCTGTCGCTGCCCATTCTTGTGAGGATGCCAGTTCGGCCGCCCTGACGGTCTCGATAAGTAATGTCGTACTCAAAGCTCGCGCCACCTGGCACGATTTCACCCGGATCGGCGGCGAAGTCGATTTGTGCGGTGTAGCCGTTGCGCTCGGCCGCTTGCTTCATCATCTGCCAGCTTTCCAGCGGCGAACGTCCTTCGGCGGCATTGGCATGTTGCTCCTGCAGAACAGCCATCACCTCCGGGGCCACCTCTGGCACGCGCTGACGTTCAACGCTCTGCGTCTGCATTTGTTCTTGCTCGAAGCCCATCACGTAACCGGCGATGCGCTCGGCATCAGCGGCGGCCCGGAAAATCTCTTTCGGGTCTTCTTTAAGGGCCTTGATCCACGACCCCACATAGGCCGCGTGCTGGCTCGGATCGTGGCCTATGTCGAGACGTTCGCCCAGCATCAGCGATGCGATTTCAGCGCGGAGTTCTTCGCGTGCGTACCCTTCCGAACCAAACGGGTGGGACAGGTCGCGGTCGAGGCGCGACGGGTGCCCCGTCCAGTGGCCCACCTCATGCAGCGCCGTGGCGTAGTAGGCATCGGCTGCCGGGAACTGGTTGCGCTCTGGCAGGGTGATGCTGTCCGTGCTTGGCCGGTAATAGGCGCGGTCGCCGGGTACGTGCTGGATGCTCGCACCTGAGTTAGACAAGATCGCCTCGGCGCGGGCGTGCCGCTCCGGCTCCGGCAGCAACGGACGTGCTTCGAGTGGCGGCAGGCCGTCAATTTGCCCGGCATTGAACACCACGGCCATGAATGAGCGTGGGCGTTCGAGCTGCACATTGATGGTCTTCTGTTTGCCGGTTTCCGGGTCAATGACCGGGCGGCCCTGCTCGTCGGTCTGTTTGCGTTCTTCGCTGAACTTCCAGTAGACGATGTGGGTGCCTTTGGAACCCTTGCGCACCTGCCCGCCTTCGGCACTCGCTTGGTTGTAGGTCATCCAGCGAGGGTCTGCGTGGCCCTGCATCGACAGCCACATGCTGTTTATGCCCTTGTATTCTTTGCCGGTAGTAGGGTTGTACGGCAAACGCAGCTCGCCCGGTTGCCACGGCTTTTGCCATGGCGCGGTGCCCTGCTCCAATTGCTCGACAATCCGCGCCGCGACTTCTTCGGCGTACTCTTTTTTCATGGTCAGTTACCCCCTTTCAGCGGCACGCGAACATTGGTATTCGCCTTGATCGCCGCTGCATCGCCGGGCTTTGCGTTGGCAAGGTCTACTGTGCTGCGCCGAACGACCTTTCCTTTCAACATGATGGCCGTCCCGGCCGGATCGTCGGCCAAATCGGCGTTCGATTCCCACGCATCGCCTTCCGTCATTGCCGTTTCGTGAAACGCTCCGTTGGCTTCCGCTTCCTCTGCGGTGTGCTCGACCTGCACGCCGGGCGTTCCGCCGTCTTGCTGTGACTGGCTAACGACTGGATCGACACGCGGGGCCATTGCTTTCGCCGGTTCGGCGATCTGCTGCGTGCTGCTCGCTTCTTCTTTGGTGCTCATGGCTTCTTCCTTCTTTGGTGGTGTAGCTGGTTGACGTACAAACACGGTCGTGTCGGCCGTGTAGGAGTTGATGGCGGGCACGCTTACAGGCGATCTACCGATGCCGTAGCGGGCCAAATAGCCGTTGAGATAGCCCTTCTCGAAATCGCCTGTGTTGTAAGCGGACAGAGCGGCCCTAAGCGCGGTCTGTGGTTCCGGGTTTTGTTTCAATGCACGGGCATAGAAGGCCGACAAAACGCTGGCCCCGGCGGCCAGGTTCTTGCAGTCATCGAACATATCTTCGACGCTGTACCCGAGGGCCGACAGGTTGTTGCTATTGACCTGCATATAGCTCAAATCGACGTTGAACCCGGCCGCTATGGCGGCATATGCGACAGTCACGGCGTCCTGCTTGGTTTTGACTTCCATAGGCCACTTGAATACGACTTTTCGGCGCTTCGGCTTGAGCTGACCATCTTCGGCCGTGACCATGATCGGTTGTCCCTTTTCGTCGCGCTCGATCACCGACTTGACGTTGACGTTGAGGGCCAGCGGATCGCCTTCACTCTCAACCTGAATGATTTTTTCGATGGTGGCCGGTGCGACGTTCGGCGCACAGGCCATCATCAGTTCAAGACCGATCATTGGTTGGTCACTCCTGTAGTCACGGCGGAAACGTCGCCACTGACAGCCAGCGGCTGCGCGATACCGCGAACGCTGGCCAGCTCGACCGGGCCGAAATACCGGCTGTCAAAGCTGCCCGCGCTGTAACTTGAGAACAGCCACGCTTGGCCCGGCTGCACGATGTATCGGCCTGCTGGCCAGCTCGGTACAGCAGGCATAGCGGCGGTGTTGGGCAGAGCCACGCCGTTGACTTTCACTGGATGGCCCGCTTCGAGCTGGACGGTATCGCCCTGCACTGCCGATACCGGCTTGAGCAAAGGCGTAAGGCCCGTGTCGTCGCAGTTGCCCGCTGCGAGGTAATGCCGCTCTGCCATGAGGCGAACGACGGGAAGTGCAGGCGGGCAAACCTCGATCAGCTCGCCCCGCTTGATGCTGGCCGCTCCGGCGGTCTGCACAAGCCAAAGCCCGTGCGGGGCTGAGTCTGTGAAGTTGAGGCGCAAGCCTGCGTAGTTGGCTGCGGTGATGGCAACGCCGATCACCCCGGCCGCGCACAAGGCGGCGATTCCGAAGCGGCGTTGACTCATGAGACGACAAAGCCCCCGCGCTGGTTGATCGCCTCGTCTTCTGGTGCTGGAGCGATGGCGACGGGCTGGCCCGGCGCTTTACGCACCACGTCGGTCGGCACTGGCTTGAGCTTCGAGCGCTTCGAGAAAACCGGGTCGGAGAAGTAGAGGATCTGGCGGCCACGGATCACCGAATGCCCGGCGACGAAAACTAGCATTTCGCCCGCCTCTACGATTTTCTCCCCGCTCGCATCTTTGACCGGCCCTGGCAGGCGCATGATTTCGTCCGGCTCCATCAGCGGGCGTTTCACTTCCTGATAGCTGCGCGACACATTGTCGAGGACGGCACCAAAGCGCTTGCCCGAGGTGGTCACCTGCTCTTTCACCACGGTGGTGTTACCGGTCATTTTCGACATCCACTCGGCGGTTTCGAGCTTGTTGGGGGCATAGGCCACGCGGACGTGGCAGTTGGAAATGATGCTTTCCTCTCGGGTGTATGCCTTGTAGAGCTGGGACACGTCCTGCGTGATGATGTAAGCCTTCATGCCGTAACCGGCGATGTAGGCAAGTGCTTCCTCGAACACTTCGATTTTGCCCAGTGTCGGGAACTCGTCGAGCATCAGCAGCAAGCGGTGCTTGTGCGCAGCCTTGGCCCGGCCGTCGTCAAACTCCATTTCGTCGGCCATGGTGAGCACGATCATGGTGAGCAACAGACGTGTGAGCGGAACAAGTCGCTTTGACGTTTTCGGCGTCGAAATGAAGTACAGGGACACCGGCCGGTCGTGGTCCATCAGGTCGGCAATCTTGAAGTCACTCCGCGACGTGTTTTCGCCAACGATAGGGTCGCGGTACAGCGCAAGGGCATTGTTCGCGGTAGAAATGATGCTGCCCAGCTCGCGGGCCGGTGTGTTGGCCATACGGGTGCCAACGCCGGTAATGACAATCTGCGCCTCACGGTTGGCCGGATCGCCGTCGTTGATATGTACCTCACGCATTTCATCGAACAGACCAGCGAGCGCCTTGGGGTCACCGTCCGGGTCATCTGCAAGGTCGTTGGCCGTGTCCGGGGCGGCGAAGTCGCCCACGCCGGTCAGCATGTGGCCAATGTCTTGCAGGCACGGCGTACGGCCGACCTGCTCGCCCTTGTAGAGTGCGTGCAGGATCAGACCTACCAGCAGCTCGAAAGCAGCGCTGCGGAAGTGGTCGCTTTCGATGCCCTTGCCGTCCGAGTCCACAACCATAATGGCAATGTTCTGTGCGTCACTGACCTGAAAGCGCGTGCGAAACTGGATTTCGCCGAGTGGGTTCCATGCGCAGCCTGTGCCCGGCTTGGCGGGGTCAAAGCGCAGGATCACGTTATTGGCGTGCTTCTGCCGCCATCCCGAGGTCATGGCATAGTTCTCGCCTTTACGGTCGAGGACAAACACGGAGTGGGGCCAGCTCAAAAGGGTAGGAATGACGAGGCCGACACCCTTACCCGAACGTGTCGGAGCAAGGGCTAGAACGTGCTCCGGGCCGTCGTGACGAAGGTAGAAAGTCTTGCCCGTCTCGGCGTCATCGTAGGCCCCGCAATACACGCCCTGCCCGGTTTTGCCTTCACGCGGCAGCAGGCCGGTTTCCTGCACTTCCTCGCGGGTGGCGAAGTGAGCCGTACCATGCACGTCGTCGTGCTTACGCGAGCTGCGGGACTTGAAGCCGACCCACAACACATAGACCAGCATCCCGACAAGGATGCCCAGGGCAAAGAAGATAAAGGCGTAGTTGTAAGCGCCGGGCGCGTAGTCGTAAAACTTGAACATCCAATCCCACCACGCGAACGGCGAGTAGACGTGCCCAAACAAGGGCGCACCTAATGCTGAATGGTAGGCGACTCGGTACGCGATGAACTGCGTGCAAAGGCTATTCAAGGCGCATATATAAACGATCAGATAAGCCGCACCGATCAGCCGAAGGCGGCCGCCGGACTCGTTCTTTTCGGCATTGTTTTCGGGTGTACTCATGTGTCCGTGCTCTCCTTTCGTGGGACTTGATTTGCAACTTGGGCTGGGGTGGTCGCTGCATCAAAGCTCATTGACCGATGCCCCTTTGCCCGACTCTTTGAACCGGCCGCGTGCATCTACTTCTACTTCGCGCCCGACTTTCCATTTGGCGGCTTTCGCCACGACTCTTGTGGTGGATGGCTTCACCAGCATTTCATCGCCACGCTTCAACAACAGCACTTCGCTGCCGTCTTCCATGCGTCGGCGACCCTGATACGTGGCTTTTCCCGCATCGCTCGCCTGCCACTGCCGATGATAGTTTAAAGACGATATTTTGTCCCGCTTTTTATTGCGCTCTGCAATCCATTTTTCGACCGCCGGACTAGGCCCCACGGGCTTCGCGGGTTCCGGCTGAGTCCCGCTACTTGTCTTGTTGCGGGACAGGCCAGTTTCAGCCATAAACGCGGCTTCCATGTCGTCGGGTGCAGGGGTTGGGCGCGGTCGTTTGGGCTGCGCTGGTTTGGGCTGCGGCTGTTCTGTGGCCTTTTCTTTTGGTGCCACATCCACCTGCCAGTTGTTGCGCTCAAAGGTGCGACCATCGGGCAATGTGACGCTCTCACTGCCCATATGTTCGACGCGCACCTTGTCGCCGTTGACTGCATCGCTTCGCTGCATGGCGGACTCAAGGCCAACGCCCCAAATCGTATGTTCCTCGCCGAACTCGTCGCGCAGCGTGACGAAATAGCTCTTGCGGTTGCCTTTGACATGCTCGAATGGGGCCTTGCCATGTTCGACCAGCTCGGAATAGCGACCGCCTGTACCTTCCGTTTCGGCCTGAAACGCTCGCTCCATGTCGCGGTGTTCTGCTGTCTCGCGGCGCACTTTTTCCATAGTCGGATCGGCAAAGCGCACATTGAAACCGTGCATACCGGCGAGTTGAGCAACCTCCTGCCGAAACTCGTCTGTACCCTCCACGATTAAAGGCTGACCATCGAACCGCTTGGATGCCAGTTCGAGCGCGACCAGCGCCGCGCCTGTCGTAGCTTTCTGCGCTTGTACGTGTGTGGCTCGGTCGATCACCATCCCGCCATCAATGGTGCTGTAGGCCATGGTTCCATCCTTGCGGGCCTTCGGCTTGAGCTTGTCGAGAACGACCGCTTTGGCCTTGTCCGCTCGGTTTGCGGTGAGCAAGTCGCCTTGCCATTTGCGTTGTCGTTCCTCGCGGTCGCGCAGCACGGCCAGCGCTTCGGCGTTACCACGCCCTGCTTGCTGGGTAAGCCAGTCAGCCCACGACGGCATCGCGGTTTGCTTAAACAGCGCTTCACGCTTGGCTTTCGCGTTCTGGCGGGTGGCGTTGCGGGTGGCGTCGGCCTGCTGCTTGATGGTGGCCATCATTACGCGCTTGGCCGCGCCCTTGGTGGCAACCTTGACCAACATTCGCTGTGTCTGTTGCCAGTGGCGCAGTTGTGCGCTGGCCAAAGCGCTATCGCGCCGTATGGCGTCGAAGCCTTGGCGGCGTCCGACAATTGCAGCCTGTCGCTCTCGCTGGTACTGCGCGAACAAGGCAGACGTGCCTGGCTGATCTGGTCGGCGTGGCTTGGGTTCGTAGCGCTTCCTGGTGGCCTTCGCCTCGGCCTGCTGCTGCGACGGCTGAAAAGGGCCGAGGCGGTCGGTCAGAGCCTTACTCGACAGATCACGCCCGACGTTGCTGCACTTGGCCCATAGGTCAAGGTCGGGATCACCAATCACTAACCCGGCCCCGCGCTGGCGAACCTGTAGCCCATGCTCGGCCACCGCGTCGTGCAGCTCCTGCCAGCTTGATGCCCTGCGCATCGCCGGGGCAACTTCGCGGGCCGCGTAGCCAATCAGTGTCTCGATGCCGCTTTGCGCTTCAATGTCGGCGGCCTTCCCGCCTAATCTTTTGCGTCCGCTTCCGCCTGCTTCGCCAGTAGCTGCTCTATCGCCATGTCCCGGCCGTCGCAGGCTGTCAGCGCTGTTTTCTCCTCCTTGCTGTAGATCATTACGTGCGTCACCCGGCAATAACATTGGAGCTGGCTTTTCTGAACCATCCAGACCGCAGCCGGACAGCTTTCGCAAACCGTTGAGGGTTTTGGCCTCTGGTGGCTCGGTAAGCGCGAGATCGTAGGACTCTCGTAAATGTCGTCGTAACCTGCTATCTCGTTGCTCAGGTCGTTGTCCGGGTTCGAGTCGGAAACTATCATGTCGGTCATCTTGCTTTTCCTCTGCTGGGAGTTGGTTAGGTTTTGAAGCGCTGTCTAAATGACAATCGGACAGCTTGCGTAGGCCGCTTAATGTCTTCGCCTCCGGCGGCTCTGTTATTTCAAGTTCGTATGCTTTTTTAAGGAATTGCCTAAACCGGGTTGGCTGCAATTCTGGATGCAAAGCGGGACTAAGATCGAGCTTATCGCTTATTTCGCTCTGCTTACTTTTACTTAGTCCGTGGTTGGTTCGCTCAAGCCCGTATTTAATTTCTAAACGCTCGCACGCCTCCATCAGCCGGGGCATGTCGTAATATGGTTCTATGTTCTGGAGTCCGGTGGGATGCACCTTGTTGATCGCAACGTGAACATGCAGGTGATCCGTATCGACATGAACAGCGGAAATGCGCTCATGATCTGCAAAGTCGATTGCCTCGCAAAGCTCGTCTTCAATCGCATGAAGCACTTCAAGAGGCGGGTTTTCTCCCGCCGGAAATGAATAAACTAAGTGGTACGTCTTTTCGGTTTTTGAACGTGTGTTTTTAGATTGAGTTATTTGTATTTGTAGTGCGGCATGTCCTGGGTCATCTGTACCGCAGTTCGTTACCCGATAGCTGCTTACTTTCTCTCCCTGAGTAGTTTTGCCCTTGGTATCAAGAATGTAGTCAGCGGTTCTTTTCCAGCTATTAGGATCAACATCACCAACGGCTGCAACCATGTAACGCACAAGCCGTGCAGGGCTTGAAGTGGCCGACCGTTTTGGGACTCTCTTAGCAATCACGATTAACCGTCCAGCTCTCTGATCCGCATGGACAGCGCGCATTCAATATCACTGCGACGTGTTAATGCGTGTTTTAGTGCAACCGGTGCCAAAGCGCGCCATGTTTCAGCGTCTTGTCGCAGAGAATGCCAACTTAGGTTGCTGGTCTTTATACCGCACCTAGCACCGTTTTCAGGGTTCAACCTCAACCAATTAACGCGGGCCAAAAACTCCTTAACCATAGCGATGACGATGTTACGACCAACACTTAGTCTTTCCGCGATTTCATCAGCACTTAAACCGTCCAACATCAGAACAAAGGCCGCACAAGCGTCCTCTACTCTGGCCAATTTACGAGTTATTACAGAGGTAATGGAAAGACGGCCTCTTATGACCCCGACAGCAGCCTCTGGAATACCTGACAAATCAGACACTTGCTTGTTAGATAATGCGCGGTTCTCAAGTATAATAATCTCTTGCCGCAGGGTAATTTCTAACTGCAAATTTCTGGTCGCCGATTGAAAATCAATAGGGCTGCTCATTTGATTGCTTTCCCCATAAGTTCTGCTATTTGGCCTTGCATCATTCTGAAATCGGCCATCATTCGATCTACATCAAACCGGCTTGCTCCCTGTCCGGGCTTCTCGGCCAACCACAGCTTGAGCAAGCCAGCAACGCGGCCCAAATCTCCGTTCACTTTTATAAGGTCGGAAACAGCATCGAGGTCATAAACAGACCGGATCGGGTGGTTGAGGGCAACCCCGCGAAGGTAAGCCGAGAGGGAAAGCCCTGCGCTCCGAGCACGGTTCTCTATCTCGTCTTCTTCATCTGCATTGACCCGAAACCGCATTGTTCTAGCGCGGTTCGGCCTGGCTTCTTCTTTGGTGCTGCGTGGCTTTGGCATGGCTTCTCCTTCTTTGATCGCGGCAGCGATTGCGGGCCTCGCAGAGCAAGATACCGTCGAACCGCAGGTGAGTAAGGGGCGGTGTTTGTAGAGGAACGGCGAAGCCGTGTAGCTACAAACACATATCTTGCCGTCTACCTCTCAGCTATTTTAGGCAATTGTGCCTGACCGTGCCACCCGCATATCGCCTAAAGGCGATAAAAGCCCGCCCTAAGCGGGCGCAGTTGCCTAAAGTTGCCTTAGATTGCCTAAAATTTCCCTAAATTGCGCTTAAAGGGTTGCGTAGTTGCCTATAATTGCCTATAGTTGCCTCAAGTTGCCTTGTGGCGTATAGTTGAGTCGCTGCCTAGCTAGGCAGCGACAGCAACAGGAGATGACAATGGCTGATGAGCCTAAGAAGGTGTATCGCGGCGCGGGCCGGGCCGCCTTTCTGGCCCACGTCGATACTTTCCGCGAGCTGCTGGACGCAGGGCACCCAATGCGGGAGATCTATGACGAATACGCCGAACGCCTCGGCTTCGGATACCCGCAGTTCACAAAATACGTCGGCAGACTCATACGGAAGGAAAAAGGCGATGGACACCAAAAGAAAGGCGGCGAGCAAATCGCCCCAGCAACCCCCTCTCAAGCCTCTACAGGAGGCGAAAGAGGCCCAGCTAAGGGCGACCCTGCCCCAGCAGCAAAACCCGGCGCAAGACGCCCCGGCTTCGAGCACAACCCAAATAGCGGAAATTCCCGCGACGACCTTATCTAACAGGAGTGAACTAAGTATGGCTAATAACGCTAACCCATCGACCGTTTCTGAACTCGTCCGTCAAGTTCACTATATTCTGCAAGGCAAAGGCGGCGTCGGCAAATCGCTCATTGCGTCGGTTATTGCACAATACATCAAGGGCAAAGAACGCCCGCTTGTTGTATATGATACCGACCCGGTGAATGCGACTCTCGCGGGTTATAAAGCGCTCAATACGCAACGTCTGGAATTGATGCGCGACGGCTCATTGGTCGAACGTCACTTCGACCGTTTGATTGAACAAATTGTTGAACAGGATTCTGATTTTGTCGTTGATAACGGCGCGGCGTCATTTATTCCGCTGTCCTACTATCTGGCAGAAAACGACGCGATTAACCTGATCGCCGAAAACGGCAAACAGGTTTATATCCACACTGTTATTACCGGCGGTCAAGCACTGCGCGATACTCTCGGCGGTTTTGCTTCGCTGTGCGAGCAAATGCCGGAAGATGCACGCCTTATTGTCTGGCTGAATGAATTCTTTGGCGACATTGAAGCCGAAGGAAAATCTTTCGAGGATATGAAGGTATATCAGTCCAATAAAAAACGAGTGCATGGCATCGTCCGTATTGCTCGCCAGACCGGCAGCACCTACGGCGAAGACGTAAAGTTGATGCTCGACAGCAAGTTGACGTTTGACGAAATCAAACAGTCGCCAGACTTTGGGCTTATGTCTAAGTCCCGCCTGAACAAAGTCAAATCGTCACTGTTCGAGCAACTCGACGCGATCATCTAAGGGGGTCGTGATGCTCGACTTTGACGATATAAGAAAAGAGGTCGCCATCCGCCACAACGTACTGCTTGGCAAGGATGACCCAATCCTTGCCACGGTCACAGTCAACGAGCTGGTACTTAGTCGCTATCTGGATCTGATTTCCGATCAGTACGATGAAGCCAACCGCACGTTGACCCTGACACTGCAACAGCAGGTCGAACAGTCGAAAGAAACGGCCGGGAAGATCATAACCGACGCGGCCAACTACGTGAGCGACCAGACACGGCAGGCAGTGATTGAGGCGGTCAAAGAAGCCAGCAAAGAGCTGCGCCAACAGGTCGCCGAAGTTAAGGCCGCAAGCCGCGAAGCGGTGGCCAGCGGACGCGATGCGCAGACGGCCAAAAACGGCGCGTACATGGCGACCGCATTGGCCGGAGTGGCTGCGCTGATCGCCGTGGCGGCTCTGGTTGTGGTGTTGGTGAAATAAGGCCGCCGGGCTTCGGCCCGGTGCCTCCAAAGTGGCAGTAAGCTCCCTGGGTTGGGTCAACTGACAATCCCGAAAACAAACAAGCCCGCTGAGTAGCGGGCTTTTGTTTTGGCACCAAAAAAAGGGAAGGGTCAGTGCGCCGGTGCGCCCGACTGGATTGGCTGGATTGCAAGACGCAAGCCCATGGCCCGCAGGATTGCGGTCAGGCTGCGCACCTCCGGGTTCCCTTTGTCAGATAAGGTACGGTAGAGCTGCGAGGCATTCAGTTCGGCAGACTTGGCCACGCTGCGCACGCCACCAAACGCATCGGCCATCTGACGCAGTGCTATCAGTAGCTCGCCTTGGTCGCCGTCCTCAAGAATGCTGTTCAGCAGCTCGACCGCGTAACCTGGATCGCGGCGAAACACTTCCGCCATTGCTTCGTCGTGTGATCTGTCTTTCATAGCTCAATCTCCTGCTCGGTTCTGCCAGTCGCGCCAGTAGGCGCAGGCTCGGTCAATGTCGGCGCTCTGCTTGCGCTTGTCGCCACCGCATAGCAGTAGCACGACGGTAGCGCCCGCCTTGGCGTAGTAGATGCGATATCCGGCCCCAACATCTATACGAAGCTCCCATACGCCTTCACGAAGGGGCTTGTGATCGCCAAAGTTCCCCAGCTCAAGGCGCATAACGCGCCGGTCGATGGCGATACGCGCTTTCAGGTCGCGGACATGATCGCGCCACTCTGCGAAGTGGTCGCGGTCGTTCTGGTCGATGTAGTGCCGTATCTGTTGCATGCCGCTATTGTCGTTTATAAACACCGCCTTGTCAAGCGGCGACTTCCTTTAGCGGATATTTTTTTATCCGCATAAGCCGCCTCGATCCGGGGCGCGGGTTATCGGCTTTAATAGATCATGGCTGAATGATGCGTGATCGCCATATGCTGACGCAATTTAATCGGCATACTGGCTAATATCCATCCGCATACGGATAACGCATCATCCGCATACAAGCGGATAATAGGCCATCCGTATGCGGATATAATGTTATCACCACATGCGGATAATTTATTAGCGGTATACGGATAAAACGCATCCACGGTTGACGGATCAAATACTATCCGTATGCGGATAATCCACTATCGTCATTGGCAGATAAATTTCTATCCGCATGTACGGATAGAACGCTATCATCATATGCGGATAATCTATTAGCCGTATGCGGATAAAAAAGCATCCATGCTAAATGGATTAAATGCTATCCGCATGCGGATAGTGTGCTATCATCATGTACAGATGAATTTCTATCCGCATACACGAAAAAGGAAGGCACCATGCAGATTCGAGAACAAGGCCGGAAAATCCAGTGCATTCGCACCATTTACGAGATGGCCAAAGGGCGAGGCCGTCAGGTCGTTGTGGCCTCCATCCCGCGATGGAGCGGAAGCTCTCCGTCTGAGGATGATCTTGCAAAGCTAACGGAGGTCGAACGCGAGCAACTGGCCGTGTTCCTGGACAAGCGACGCGCCGAGCTGGATGCCTCGAACAGTCGCTATACGGCCATGTCAGCAGCGTCATGGCTGCCAACGCTTGCAAAATCAATCGGGGAGGGTCATCAGCTCACACCAGAACAGGCAGGCGCGATCTGGCAGGGCATGGCAGAGGTGGCCAAATCACTACGTAAAGCTGGATACGCGAAGCCGAAAGCGACACGGAAGGCGAAACCACAACAGCCGAAGTTGTCACTTGTAGACGCCGAACCGGACACAACGACAACAGCCAGCGCGAAGCCACAAAAGCAGACACGACAGCGCAAGAACAGCCCGACAGACACACCGGCAAACCACGGTACGGAATAGGGCAGGGCGCATCTACGCGCACGCTCTGGCCTCGCCTTTCCTTTTGGTGCCAGATTTCACGTAGATGCGTCAAGAAACAGAGCCTTAAGGCAATCTAAGGCAACTTTGGGAAATTCAAGGCAACTTTAGGAAACATCAGGGGGTTGACTTGGTATCGCCTGCAACCGCTTTACCGCTGCAACAAAGTCCAGACGCAGCAGGTGCATGGCCAAATCAATCGCCCCACCGCCGCCGCGTTCCGTCTGCATGTCGTACCACTTCGGCCCTGTGGCCAACAGCTCGACTACAGCCCCACCAATCGAGATATGCACCCTGACCGTGGCCTTATCCTTGACCGGCTCAAAACTGGCGTCACGCTTCCAGTAGAGGCCCAACGCATCGAGGGTGGCCAGCACTGGAACCTGCCGCAAGTAGACAATCCGCGCATCATCAAATCGTCTCGACCGCATAACGTTCACTCCCCGTCAAACTGACCATTGAAATCGTTCTGTACGCCTGCAAAGCCTCCGCCCCGTACCGGGGCTGCGCGGCCCGTGGACAACGCTTCGCGTTGACACACCGCCCTTGCGGCTACTCGTGATATTTCATCACGGGGGCTACTCCCGGCTTCGCCGGTCAAAAGCGCGGGGGCTTCGCCATTAGTAATACGCACGGACTTGTTACACCCTCCGAGGTATCCACCATCAGTAATATGCATGGACTTGTGCCAACACCCAAATCACTGCGAACGAGCCGCCGTCAAAAGCGCGGAGGCTTCGCCATTAGTAATACGCACGGAGTTGTTACACCCACTGGCAGGGGCTTTTAAGTACCTCGATACCGTCATTGCTGAAACACCCATTTGCTTTGCAATGGCCCTTGCGCTCAATCCTTCGCGGCTGAGGGCCTGTGCCTGCGCCTGCTTGGCGTTTGCAGCTTCGAGGTATGTTTGGCGGTCTACCGCACCGGCAGCGCGTCTACGGCCTTCCTCGCGCTTCCTGTGGCGCTCTGCTGCCTCGGCCTGGCTGACGATGGTTTTAAGCTGCTTCTGTTCGTCTGCGGTGATCCTGAACAGGTTGATAAGCGTGTCGTTCTTCGGTGTGTAGAGCGGGGCGTACTCTTTGCCGCCAAAGCTGACTTTCTCGCCTGCCTCGTAGGCTTTGGCCTTGCTGAACAAGGTCATCAGCTCTTTGGATCGGCTGCACCATTGCGGATCTAGCTCGCGGGCCAGCGCTGCGGCTTCGTGGTACATCTGCTTGCTGTTCGTCGCGCCAGACAGCAACAGGAAGTTCAACCGCCAAAACAGGTGTTGCATCCGCTGGCCTTCAACGACGCCGCCGCGCAGCTCGTTGAGCTTGCGCAGGTCTTCGAGTCGATCCCATGCAAGCTGTCGGCCGGAGAACCCGCGCAAATTGTCGGCTTTGCCGCCGGGCACCAAAAGGAAGGGCTTTCTCGTAGCACGCTGCTGGCTCTGTTCCTGCCGCTGCTGCTCGATTGTCCAACGGGCAGCAGGTAGCAACGCCTCGGCCAGATACTCGAAGTTGTAGCGGATCGGCTGGCCATCGGCTCCCGTCTGAACGTGAACCACGCGGCAGACCTCGCCGCTCTT
>JAAIGE0101574854.1_pt1 | contig 44433 bp, 47 predicted proteins | sample 6487951 | NCBI WGS metagenome assembly JAAIGE01 (sample SAMN13974128, study PRJNA590717) | phyllosphere metagenome | biome: tomato field; feature: multiple bacterial spot infested tomato fields; material: tomato leaves; isolation source: leaves from tomato fields | host: Solanum lycopersicum ...
GCCAATGACGATGGTCGTGAACAGTCGGCGCCGTTAGCGTCGGATCTCTCGAACGGTACTGGTTCTGTTGAACCAAAAATCGATGATGACAACAACGACGAGGGGTCGGAGCGCAAGCAGAACGTCAAGCCCACTGCGGCAGCAACTATTGACCCTATGAAGGTCCGCAAGCCGCTTGTGCAGGTCAGGGTTGGCCGTCGCGAAGGTGTCATGCTGATCGCCAAGAAGGCAGAGCACGGACTTGCTTGGGTCCAGTTCGAGAATGGCGAAGAGGAGCTCCTTGACGTTAACAAGGTCAAGCTCGTAGCGATTACTGACGCAGCGAAATAACTCAACCTGGTGCTGGGTCGGTAACGGCCCAGCAATTCTATGCCGGTAGACCTATATGGCTTTGCCCAACGGATCATCGACGCGTCTCATAAGCTGGAGTCGGCTCGTGATCCCCAAGCAGCACTCGATGCGCTCGACGCCCTCAACAATCTCTCACACGACCACGAGATGTTGCATTTGCTTGCGTTGAGCTTTCAGCTCACCAGTAGCGCTTTGGCTGATGAATTGAGTGCAATTCCACAACCACCTCTCAAGACCCCTCACCGCGTTGACAGCACCCTAAATGAAGATGGTAGCTACCGTGTTTGCCCCGAGCTCCTCGGCTACCAAAAGGAGAGGCGATGAGATGGTGTCATGCCTCACACCGCTCCCGTCTATTACCCACCGCGATAGCGAGTTGATTGGGCGGCTATGACCGCCCGTTTTTTGGTCGCGTGGTAATCTGTATTGCACAATACACAGACAGCCTTTCATGCATCCCACCAAAACCGCTTATGCAGAACTGCAGCAGGCATACGACCACTTCAACAGGGCACTGTTTCGTGGCCAGTTGCCCAATTGCCTCATCACTCTACAGCGCGAGAAGCGGACATTTGGCTATTTCTCCAGCATCCGTTTCGTGAGTCGGGTCGGCGATCAGACTGATGAGATTGCGATGAACCCGAGCTACTTCGGCGTGCGCCCGGTGCGCGTCACTTTGTCTACGTTGGTGCATGAAATGGTTCATGCCTGGCAAGCTCATTTCGGCAAACCTTCACGCGCCGGATATCACAACATGGAGTGGGCAGAGATGATGGACCGGGTAGGGCTTGTTCCCAGCAACACTGGCAAACCTGGAGGAAAACGCGTCGGCCAACAGATGACGCACTACATCGCCGATGGCGGTGAGTTCGACCGAGCTTGCGCGCAACTTCTGACCACTGAGTTTACGTTGTCCTGGCTCGACCGCTTTCCTCCCTGTGGCCCTGACGCGTTCGGCGTCGATGGAGGCAACGAGGGAGACGATGCTGGGGAGGACGACGAAACCGCAGCTGTCAAACATCTGTTGCTGCCATTGGATGGCATTGAGAATAGAACGAACCGCGTGAAGTATCGCTGCCCAAATTGCGCAGCACAGGTTTGGGGCAAACCCAACCTCCTTATCGCGTGTGGCGAAATTGACTGCGCTGGCGCAGCGTTCGAGGTTGCGTAGGTCGGCTCACCGAAACCGAAGGGAGGCTTGTTCTTGCAGGGCCTGCCCTGCGGTGACAAGCGACTGGAAGGAGCGTGCCTTTCCTCGCGGAGTTTGCACGCAGCGACCGTGGTGAAGCCTCGAGCCCGCGCACCTGCCAAACAACAGCTACCGCGAAAACAAAAATCGACAAAGCAACAGCGTTTCCGGCCAGAAACAAAATCGAGGGGGAATGAGGCTAGTGCAGGATAGGGCGTGTACGCCCGACCAGGGTACACTTCGCCCGGTTCCCGTGCTACGCTGTCCTAGTTGTCCCCCTCGATGGTTTGTTTTGGCCGATGAATCCACAGCTCCAGACCCGCGTAACTCGAAGCACTGCAACAGCCTTTGCGGCGCTCGCGGCGCGAAAAAGACTCACGTCGGCCGAGCTAATGGCTCAGGCCGTCAAAGAGGTGTTGCGCAAGGGAGGCGTGCCGAAATCACGAACAGTTACCAGCGAGGAGGGGCTGTTCGGCAGGTTGAAAACGTCGGTTTCAGAAGAAGTGAAAGCGGCGTGGCTGGCGCGCGCCGCCAGTGGGGAGACCACATCGAGCGCAATGCTCCGCGCGATTGCGGAGACGCTGGTTGAAGCAAACCCGCATGAAGCCGAAGAGGTGGAAAGCACGGACAGCGTGAGTGAACGGAAGCGGCGAATGCGCCTGGAGCTGTTCGAGCACGAGGCTCAGGCGATCAATCAAGCCGCCGTAGCACTTGGTTGGAAGAGCAGTACGTGGTTGGTCAGCGTTGCCCGAACTGCCCTCTTTCAAGAACCTCGCCCAACGAATGCCGAGCTGGCTGTGTTGATGAGATCGAATCGTGAGTTGCTGGCGATAGGTCGGAACTTGAACCAGCTCGCTCACGCTTTGCATAGAGACGACCGATATAAGGACAGCGTGACTGTTGAGAAGCTCGATGCATTACGGGCGAACATCAAAGCCCACGTAGAGCGCTCCCAGGCGCTCCTAGAAGCAATCGAAAACAGGTGGCAACCGGAGAAAGTTTCCGGCCAGAAACTTGATGGGGGGCGGTACAGGCAGCTGTAGGGCAGTTGGGAACCACTTAATCATGAGGACTGCGGTATGAAGCATTTCAAAGAAGCACTACAGGTTCATTCGGGAGAGGAACTTGTGAGTGTCATGCAGAGGGCACCTCAACAACGAATGCTCGTTTACACATCGGACTTGTCAGACGACGAATTCGACCAGCATGGTTTATCCATCAGAACTGACGACACCGTGCTTCTTGTTGTGGAGCACTCTGACCCGCGCAACTATCAAACAGATGCAATCGTGGCCGTAGTCGGTGATGAGACCGAGCGCAACGAGTGGGGCCGTCGCATCCCTGCGAGCATTACGAAACTCATGAGGGACGCTGAGGATCGGTGTGGGCCTCTCGCGATAATGTGTGAAGACGTGTTCGTTCTTGTCGAGCATCAAGGAGCGGAAAGAAGGAGTTAAGGAGTGGCGCGCTCATCAAACCCATTTTCATTCCAGGGCTTCGACGCAACGACCGAATTGCTTCGCGGTCCTGTGCGCGCAAAGAAGGGTCCGTCTGACAGTAAACGTCATGGATCGGGCGGGCAGGGTGATCCCGTAGGAGATTTCCTAAAGCGCGCTGCAGCCGTCAGCAAGAAGACGCCAGAAGCAATGGTTCGCATTACAGGTTGCGCGAGCGGTAAGCAGCATGTCAGCGAGCATTTGGCCTACATCACCCGCAACGGAAAGCTGGAAGCAACGAATGAGCGAGGAGAGGTTGTGAAGGGGAGGGAGGCCGTCAAGGATGTTGTCGAAGAGTTTCAGGTCGGGCGCCCACGGAAAGGGCCAGATACGCGCAACCTGATGCTGTCGATGCCAAAGGGAACGGACCCGGACAAGGTATTACGAGCAGCGAAGACGTTTGCGGACAAAGAATTTGCCGCAGATCGATCTTTTCTGATGGCGCTGCATTTGGACAAGGACCATCCGCACGTTCACTTGACTCTCAAACGTCGCGGTTTCGACGGCAAGAACCTCAATCCGCGCAAAGAGGATTTGCAGCGTTGGCGAGAGGGTTTTGCCTACGAGTTGCGACAGCTGGGCGTCGCAGCGGAAGCGACGCCTAGGCGCGCACGCGGCGTTGTGAAGAAGCCAAAGCACATCGCCATCCATCACATGGAGCGCGATCATAAAGCTGGCAAGACGCAGCGAGCCCCGGCTGCGCAGCTCCAGAAGTTTGCCGAGGCTGTACGCGAAATCACTGGAGGCGCAGCACCGAAGGTGCGTCCTTGGGAGTTAAAGATCGCCGAGCGGCAGCAAAAAATTAGAGGGGGTTGGCTAGCGACTGCTGCTGTCTTGGATAAGCATCCGGCAGTTGAAGCAAAGGATCTTGCAAAGCAGATCCGGCAGTTCGTGGCGGACATGCCACCGCTGCAAACTGAGCGCCAACAAATCCATGCCCAGGTCTCCAAGGGTTTGAGCCGCTCCCGTGGTGCTGGCCAAGATCTTGGCTGACATGAACCGCTCTTAGGGTTATGCACATCAAAAAAGCCGCCCGAGGGCGGCTTAATACATCGAGTTTGGCAGTGGTTGGGTTGCTGGCTTCGATCAGAGTGCGGATGCCGGATCGTGATCATGGTACAGGTGGGTTTGCCGCAGACTGGGTTCGGCGCGGCCAAAGGCGGCCGCAACAGCGACCAACAGGGCAGGGATGGCGACGACCAAGCCAAACAGTCCTGCAGCTGCATACACACACAGTTCAAACGCACTTCCCGTGAGGCCCATTGCCATGCTGGTTCGGCGAACGTTGTAGATTGCCAAGGCGGTGAGTACTGCACTGCCTGCTGCAATGCTGGCAGCGGCGATGGCGTGGTAGTGGCCACCCTCCGCATTCCAGCCTGAGACACCCAGGACGATCGCAGCAACGGCGATTGCACCGGCGACGATCCGCTTTAACGCGAAGAATCGGAATCCATACCTGGTGCCGGCCAGGGCGTTGAAGTGGACAAGACCACCGAGGCCCGCGATGGCGGCGACGGCGACTGCGACGTAAGTCAGCGTTTCCATGTTGCCTCCTAAAGCGGGTTTAGTAGCATTATGCTACCTGAAATTGCTTTGCTATTCAATCGGTTCACGCAACCCTGGCTGAATGTCCTGTCACCGCCCACGATCTTGATCGCGATCCTGTTCCTTGCGTCGTATGTCGGGCAATGGCTCCCCGCGCTCTATACGGCCCGCCAGCTCATCCCGCACCTTTTGCGCTACCCCTGCCGCGGCCGAGGGCTGGGATGCCGCTACGCGGGCTTCGACGGCCCGTACGTAGGCATAAGAAGGCGCCAGGTCGGCGTATTTCGCTACACCTTCCTTGGCCGGCGTAGAGCGAAAGGTGTCAGCCTTGGCTTTCGCTTCGGCTACCTCCTTCGACGAACGAAGATTCGCGGTCCCATCCTTGGTGTAACGGATCTCGACTTCATCACCGATACGGGGGAGGCGGCCGATCTTGTCCCGGAAATGCGCGATTGCTGATTTGGGACTGATCTGTTGCACGAGGTGCAAATCCGTTTCTCCGATCACCTTACCCTTATATTCGCTGTCAGGTCGCGGAATATACGTTCGGCTATCTTGCCCCAGGGCGCGCTCGGCAATGGCCTTGGCGTCGGCGAAACTTGCGGCAGCACGGTGCTGGCGAGCCTGAGAAAAATTCTGCAGTTCTTCCTTGTAGAGAACACGCGCCCAGGCCGGCACATTCTCGCTGGCTCGAATAGCGTTTCCTCGCTCAAGTATCACAGACAGCTCATGGGCTTTGCCCAGCTGTGAGTTGTCGAATATGTATGCGCGATCGGCGAGCTTGGCTGCCTCACGAATAAGTGGCTGGTTGCGATCATAGCGCTGGCGGATCTTGTCTTCGGGGACCGGATGGCCGCCCTTGCTCACGCGGTCAGCAACACGCATGACTGACAGGTTCGGGCTACGGACGTTGACGTGGTACAGCACGACCTCGTAACCAGCTGCCTTGGCGTCCCGCACCAGGTCAACTTTAGAGGGATGCGAGAATGTGGACTCTGTGACAAGGCTCTTGCGCTCTGCCATCAATTGCCGGCGACGCTCTTCTGCGAGCTCCTGGCCACGTTCCGATTCAGCCTTTGTCTGTGCCGGGTGGCCGAACTCTCGAATGGCTAGCTCGTCTGCGTTGACGAACTCAGCTTCCGGATACCGCTTTTCAAGCCGATTGCGGTAGAGCGTTGTCTTGCCAGCGCCGTTGGGCCCGGCAATGACATGCAGCGTCGGCGTTTTTTCTTCGCTCACTCTTCGATCACCGTTGTGGTTCCATCGGGCGCCACCCTAACCAGCCGGCCGTGCTCATCGTAACCTGCAGCACCGGCAGACTTACCAAGCTGGGCCATCACTGAATTTTCCGCGCTACTAGGCGACGCAAGCTCGTCATCGAGAAGGTCATAGTAGTGGCGACGCTCATCGGCCGTCAGAGAGGCTGCATCAAAACGCCCTTCCAGCGCGGCACGAACGCGATCGAGCGTAAAACCGGGAGCCTGTTCAATGGCGCGCCCGATGCGAGCCCAGTGCTCGAGCTGGCCGCCGATCGAACGAGAGAACACCGGCGCGTCTTCGCGGGCGAGGTCCACCAGAGCGCTCGACAATTTCACGGAGGCGAAATCGATCTTCGGCGGCCTTGGTGTTTTGCGCACCGATCGAGCAGGGGATGCGGGGTTTGACTTCGTGGCCATGTCGCTACTCCTTTTAGGTGGCAAAATGCTACCCGGAATTTATCCCAGAAACAAGGCTGGTGGCATAGTGACACCCAAATAAAAAGCGCGGCCTAAGCCGCGCTTCGTCATCCCTTGGCCGATCTATCGTGCCTGTGTCTGCTGGCCGTTACCTGGTTGTGTGCCACCAGCGCCCCCGCTGCTGTTTGCAGTGCAATCCTGGTAGTTCGGATTGCATTTGCCCCTCACGATCGAATCCACCAGGTCGTCTTGCCCAGAAGGGCACATTTTCAGGAAATTGCGGCGCTTCTTCCGCTCGTCGCTGGGCTTGTCCGCTCTGATGCTGAAATACCGTCTTAGAGGCGGCGTGCATTCCGATGGCGCCGAACCTGTGGTCAGGCAAAGCAGCGCCTCGCAGGCGTCCTTCTGATCGCCTTGCATCGTTTCTTGAGCAAATGCCGATCCCGTGCTGCAAGCAATGGCACCTGCCAAGACGTAACTCATAAGAATCTTCATAATCGTCACCTAGAGTAGTTAACGTTCGACGCCGCGATCCTGCCGGCGCTCTGCTTCCTGCCGTTTGCGGATCTCTGGCAGAGAATTGCCCTTGGCCAAGCCGCGTTCGATGTTCTCACGCAGCGCAGCTACGAAGCCATCGCGGGAGTCCTTTTCCAAGCGCTGGCTCGCGAAAGCCTTTGCCGCCTGCTCCAAAGCGAATGCCTTGATCAATTCGGGGTGCTGCTTGGCTGCATCCTTCTTCTGGCCTGCGTCACCATCGCGCGCATTCCGGTACGCCTCGACCGTCTCGTTTTTCTCGATCGAGTTCGCGTGGCCAGTCTGTTTCCCCAATTGATCCGCGCGAAGCTTGTCCTTTTCGGTGGGCTCGTAGCCCTTGACCTCAATTCCCCGCGCGGTCGCCTCGATCCAGGCCTTGCGGCGGAACGCTTCATCACCGGTAACTTTCAGCTCAGACCAGCCGCGCGCGTCTGCGGTGGCCACCATGTCTTCAACGGCCTTGTCGTCGAAGGTGCGGATCGTCTGCAGGCGGTTGCCCTTGTCGACAAAAGCAACCTTCTTCGGGTCATTCGCGTCCAGATACTTCTGACCTTCTCGCTTGTACGCAGCAGCCACGGTCTCGGGCACCAGCTTGTCGCGTGCCTGAGCGTCGGCGAATGCCGACTGGTCGCGGACTTGGTTCTGCGCCTCCGCTGGCGCAGGCTTCACGACCACCACACCAGCGTCCGACTGATGGTCGACATCCTTGCGCAACTGTGGTGTCATGAGCTTGTCGATCTGCTCTGGTGACAAACCGCGCTCAATCGTGTTTCGCTCCGTTTCGGGAATGTCCACGGTCGTTTGCACACCATGGCCAGCAAGGTGTGCGTCACGCGCCAGGCGCTCGCGGGCGATATGCTCGTTTGCCTTAGCTTCGCTTTCGAGATCCCCCATTGCTCGTGCTTCGGCCGCATCCTGCTCGGCCGCTTTCAAGCGCTGCTCGATCGCAGTCAACCCACGATAAGCCTCGACCACTTCTGTGTTCTGACTCGGCTGCGCTTCGAACTCGCGTTGCTCGTGCTTCGCTTGCGCGTAATCACGCGCTGCCCGCTCGTATGCGGCGCTAATCTCCGCATCGCCGGCGTTAGCGTTGCGGACAAGATCAACCGCATCCGCGATCGCTTCGGACTTCGTGACGACAGCAGCCGACAAGCGTTCACGCTCTTGGAGCACGCGGCCGAACTCGGCAATCTCATCACGCGGGTAATTCGAAGCGCGTGGTGGGCCATCGTCTAGGTCAGCTTCCGAGCCAGCTTCAAATTGCGCTATCCCAGCAGCTTCGGCTTGCGCGATGGCACGATCTTCGGCCATCTGCTCGAAGTAATCGTTGGACGTGTCCACGTCATCGTATTGTGCTTCCCAGGCGGGGGCGGCAGCCTCTTGAAAACCACCCTCAATCTCGTCAGGCAGGGTGTCACCTACATTCACGCTTGCACCTTGGAATGCATCGCTGATGGCCTGCCTATCGCTTTCAGCCAGATAGCCCCAAAGGCGATGGTTCTCACCCTCCTGCAACAGTTCCCGTGCGGTCTGGCCTAGTTCCTCATAGACTTTTTCGGGAGTGTCTGCCTGAAAGGAAAGCCGAAACGTCGTAGTGCCCATGGTTGCGTATTCGTGCTTGAAAACTTCCGGGCTGTACCCGGGCGCGTCAGACACCACGGGCATGTCCAGCCGCTCAGCTAACACCTGTCCGAGTTCGCGATTGAAAGCACGCTCCTGATCAAGCGACTTGAGATAAATACTCAGGCCCGTGCCCTCGTGTTCTGTGGCGCGAGCGGCACGTTCAACCTCAGCGGCATGTTCTTCCGCTTCAATGATGGCCGTGCGGGGGGTGTCGTATGTAACGCGGGCTTGCCTTGCTGCCTCGCGAGCAGCTTCCAACTCAATCTGCACAGCCTCGGTGTCAACTTCCGGCGCTGCTACATCATGTCGAACTGGCACTCCCATGCGTGCAACGGCGCTCTCCGCCTCCTTGCGAGCTTCCTTGGCGAACATCGTTGCGTCCGAATCTGGATCAATGGTTCGCTCGCGATCCTCGCGCTCCCTGGCAGCAGCCATTGCCGCATCGAGGGCCAAGCGCAACTCGCCCTCAAAACTGGAGCGAGGGCTGTATTCCAACTGGTACTGCGTAGGCGCTTGTGTCGCCGGATCTGGGCTATGACCGGCAAACTGAGGCACGTAGTCGGCGGCAATGTCGTTCAAACGATTATCGAGCACCCGATAATCACGGCTCTTGACCAACTCGCTATTGACGAGTGTCGCGTCGTCCGTCGCTAACACGTCCTTGTACAGATTGGTTCGCGGATCACGCTGTTGCAGCGTCCAGCGCTCATTGCCGGTCGCGTCGCGCGCATCCGCGTAGGTGCCAGACAACTGGTCTGGCACACCATCGCGATCGAGGTCCTGCATTGTTCGCAGGCGCTCTTCGCGTTGATCGACGTACAGGAATTGCGAAGACGCTGGATTGGTACTTACTTCCTGGTTCTCATTAGCCATGCTTTACCCCTTACGCGGCACGTACCGCTTCGTCATAGAAACTGGCGGCAAGCGCCGCCTCCTGCTCTGGCGTCAAAGGCCCTTTCGGGATTTCGACGTTCGAAAAATCCATTGTGAAATCGTTGCTGCCGAGCTTGTCCAAACCGTCCATGTCCTCGACGGTGAACGCGCGGGATGGCGCTTCGGAGAGCTGCGACAGGGCTGCTTTGACGGCCTCGCGCATATCAATCTGTGCTGGCTCCAGGACAGGCACGGGCGCGGCCAAACTGCCGCTTTGGGCTGCGCGGTCCAGGAGCGCCTTGCTTGGTGGCTTTCCGGCGTCCGTACCTTCCTGCAGGATGCGGGAGACCGAACGCAGGCGGTCGGTAAAAACTGGATCTTGGAAGTATCGGATTTTTTCACAGCGGATCGCCTTGACCGCCTTCACGAAGACGATTTCCTCCCACATCCCAATCTCTTTCACCTCTTGAGGCAGCAGGAGGGCGCGGCTGTGATCGGCTTCATTCTCGGAATGGCTCTTCGACTTAAACGCGATGCCCGATTTGCCTTTTGACGTCTTGGTGACAGTCTCGGTGCCCAGCTCCTTGGATATCTCCTCGGCGATCCGAAAATTGGCTGGGGTGAACACGACGTTTACATCCATGTTGTCGAACAGCGTGTCGGCAACATCGGGGCCGTAGCCCACCTTGGGATCGCGGACCTGGCCAGGGCTTTGAAAGATCGTCAGCAGACGCAAACCATAACCCGCGACGTAGCTGATGCCCTTGGCCAGGATCGGGATGCGCCCGATCGCCATGAACTCGTCCATGATCAACAGGCACTTAAATTTCAGCGCTGGATCCTGGTGCGGCAGCTGTCGTGTGTTCAGATCGATAATCTGCTGGAACAGCAGGTTGATGATCGGCGCCAGGCGGTCCAGATCGTCTGGCGTGATGCCAATGTAAATCGACATGCGCGAGCGCCGCAGCTCACGCAAATCGAAATCGTTACGGGCCGTGGCTGCATCGACCATCGGGTTTTGCCAGAGCTCGAGCCGGCTGGTGAAGCTCTTGCGGATGGATGTGCGCGTGTTGTCGCTCGTATCCAGGTAGTCCTTCAACGCCATTACGCAGCTGGCCGACAATGGGTTCTCAGACGACTGACGTTGCTCAAGTTTCTCCTTCAAAGACTTGGCAGTGGCCTGCATGCCAAAGCGCAAAACCTCACCCAAATTGACCGGAGTATCGGGCGTTTCGAGCAGATACATCACAATGCCCAAGAACAGTGATCGGCACGAAGCGGTCCAGATCGGGTCGCCGCCATCTGCCGGATCCGGCCAGATCATCGAACCGATTTTCTGTATGTCGTTGATCCTCGCGCCTGGATCCTCGCTGATGTAATGCAGTGGGTTCCAGCCGTGGGTTCGACCATCGCGGGCGGCCGGATTGAAGAGAAAGCAGTTCTGACCGCAAGCGGCACGAAAACCCGAGGTCAAATCCCAATTCTCTTGCTTGATATCCAGCACCACTGCCGATTCCGGCCAGTTCAGCAGATTAGGAATGACAATGCCCACGCCCTTGCCGCCTCGCGTCGGCGCCGCTACGCGAGCGTGGCTATCGCCCGAATACATCAAGAACTGCTTGCCGCGCTTGCCGATGATGATCCCTTCGGTACCCAGCAAACCTGCCTTGGCAATCTCGCTTTGTTTCGCAAAGCGTGCAGCGCCGAAAAGCGGCCGGTTGTCGCGCTTGCTGAAAATAAGCCAGATTACGAACGCGAATGGAACAGCAGCAATGGCCATGGCCATGTGCATGTGTTTCATCAATTCCGGCATGAAGCCGTACCAACGCCAATACTGGTAAAGGGTGAGAAAGCCTGGTTCGGCCTGCACCTTCGACAGGAGAACGAAAATCTGCGCAGCCAAACGTGCCCATATCGCGACCAGGCCAACCACGCCAAGGATGCCAACAAGTATCTTTGCCCACAGGGGAGGGGAGGTGCTCACGGGGCCTCCAGTGTGCGGACACGGGAAGCGGCCAACCGTCGCATCGGTTCGAAGTACACCTCCTTGAGACGGCGATGTTTGTAGAACAGCACAACGTCGATGGTCTCAAAGCACATCTGCTGCAGATACTCTGGACCCAGCGTCTGTCCTGCCGGGCTCGACTTCAACAACGAAGCCAGGCGAGTGAAAGCATCCAGCGCACTATTGGCGTGGATTGAGGACACCGAACCTGGATGGCCCGTGTTTAGGCTGTCCATGTAATCCCACGCCTCGTGACCGCGTAACTCCGCGAGCAAGATGCGATCAGGCTTCATGCGCATGCAGGACTTCAATGCGTCCTGCGCCGACTGTCCAGGCATGTTCCGGTAGAAGAGGTGAACCTTGTTCGGGAAGCCGAGCATGAAGATTTCGTGTGCATCCTCGATCGTAATCACGCGCTCCTCGCGTGGAATACAGCCAATCAGGCTCTTCATGACCGTCGTCTTGCCAGAGCCGGTGGCGCCGGCGAGCAAGATGTTCTTGTGCGAGCGCACTGCCAGATCGAGGAATTCACGGATCCGCTTTTGACGGTGCAGCTGCATCAGCTCGCGGTCCACCTCAGTGAGACCTTCGCTCGCAATTGCCGCATCTTCAAATGATCCCTGCTGTTCCAGCTCCTCCAGACTGAAATCGACCATGCTGGGCTTACGAATTGTCAGCGACACCGTGCCCTCAGTGCAGCAAGGCGGCTGCACCACTTGCACGCGCTCCCGATCGGGCAGGCGCCCCGACAGATACGCCTGACCGTTTGGCAGCTTGTTGTAATTGGCGATGGTGCGTACAAGCGTCTTGATGCGCCCGAAATCCAATTCGGGCAGCTCGTGCCGCGTCCAGCCATCGGGACCCTCGGTGAAAGCCTCCAATGGTCGATTGACGCAAACCTCCGTCACCCCGCCCTGCAGGAGGGCGGAGAGCGGTTCAAGGTAGTAGCGTAAGGATTGCGCCTCACCGGCGTCATCCTCTGCCACAGTTGCTGCAGGCTTAGCGGCTACGGAGTGCATAAACGCTCCTGAAATCCAGATCGCGAGCGACGTAGATGTTGATGCGGTCGCCCTGGTTCTTGTTCAGTGTTGGCGGGATGTTGATCGTGTTTTGAAGCGCGATCGCGGCCGCCTGCTGCGTGGCGTCACCCGTTCCGCCGAACGTGATGTTGTCGCCCTGTTGGCCCTGCGACTGACGAGCGAAATATTCGGCCGTGTCATCGACCACGCTCAGCAACAGCGCACCGCCATACCGCTTCCAGAAATGAGTATCGATCCAACCCGACAACCCAGACCGCCCAAGCTCGTCAGCACCGGGAGAATCGAGAGTGATCGCCACTCCATTCGGGGTGCGCACTCTCGTCCACAGAACGAAAATGCGGCTCATGCCTTGGCGCATTTGCCCCGCGCGGTATTCGCCCTCTACAACCGACCCACGCTCAAGAAGCAGAACTTTGCCGTTGTCACTGTAGATGTTGCGCGCCAGCGTGCATTTCGTTTTGCCTGGAACCGTGCTGTCTAGAGCCGTCACCAGAGTGCAGTCGAGCATCGTGCCTGACGCGACCAGATAATTCCGGTTCGGCAGCATAGCGGCCGTAGACATATCGGTTTTGTCAGTCTGCAGATTTGCGGCCAGCCCGTTGCGATCGGGGGCCTTCTCTTCGTCACCGAAACCAGACCCCTCCTGTCCCATAGCGACGCCTGGCGCGCCACCGGCTGAACCGCTCGCGCCGGCAGAACTCCCACCGCCAGCCGAACTCCCACCACCAAACGCGATGATTGGTGCCCGTTTACGACGCTCAAGCTCTAGTTCCGCCTTTGACGGCCCTTGGGGCTGTTGAGGCTGCGCTGTACCAGGCTGCTGGGGCGGGGCGACTGGAGAGACCGTTGCGGGCGCGGTGGTGGCCAGCGGAGGTGGTGGCGGAGGTGGAGCTTCCGGCATTTTGAGATCGGGCAGGCCGCGACGGTTTTCCGACCGAGCGGGCTCTTTAACCACCGGCTCACTCTTGGGCCTGACGTTGATCCAGAGCATGACCCCGGCAAGCAACGCAATCGCAGTGAGGCCAAGGATCTTCCCTACCTTGCTCGTGCTCTTTCGCTTGTTGACCGAGGGCAAACCGCGTTCGTCCTGCAGCAGATTGGGCGCGTCATCGCCCTTCTTATCAATATCGCTCATGGCTGTTCCTGGTGAATTTGGGCGCTTACGGGCGCGGATCGCGGATCACGCGGCGAACATCGTCACTGACGGTGCTCGTAGGCGTGCTGATGCCGTTCGGATCGAAGGACCGGTTCTCGATGCAAGCCACCAGTGGCCCACGCCGCAGCATCAATTTCTTGACCACCCGCTGGATGACGATCCAATCGCCCTCCACATGCGTGTTCACCAGGGCTTCCTTGCCATCGGCCTGCTTCTCGAAAATCGCTGGCATGTCGCGGTTGGCGGAGAATCGCAGGTACGTGAACCGTCCGTCATCGATGGCCGCATCGGGCGCCAGGTCGCGTGATCCGCAGGCCCAGTAGTTGTGGTTCTTCGGCTTGACCGGCGTCCTGCTCAGCTCATTCTCTGCGCGAGCTTTTTCTGAGGCGACCTGGCGTGCCTTACGCTCTTCCTCCGGGTAGCGAAAATTCACCGTGAAAAACATGTCGTTCGGCCGCGGCTGGGCGCCATTACGGCTTTGGTGCGCGGTCAGAACGAACGTATAGACCCGATTGCTCGGCGCAGTGACAACCGTCATGTTGGTCGTCGCATTGGGCTCGCGTGGCTTCACAAACAGGTGGTTGGCGGTGGGTGCCACCTCCCATGCAAGAGAGTCGCCCATTGCCACGCTTTGGACGGTTTCACCTTCGCCGAGCTGGATGTGCGTGACAAACCCGTAGTGGCCAACAACGCGCACGACATTGTTCTTGTCGTAGACAACCGTCTTAACGCGTTGATCAGCGACGCCGCCAGTCGGAACGATCTCGGCAAAGGCGCTGCCTGCAAAGGCGAGCAGCAGCGCGCTCAATAGAAGTGATCGCTTCATGTCAGCCCCCCACTTCTGGATCGTTGCGATAGTCAGAAACCTCAAAACCGATCGGGTTCACCAGGCGGTCGTCTTCCGTCATGGGTGCGTTCGAGTAGCGGAACGTGATCGTCGCCTGCCAGTTGCTGCGCGTGACCTGCCCGTCGGTCGTGCGAATGGTCTTCTCGTAACGCACCGATGCAATGTTCTCAGCCAAAAAGGAGACATTGCGGATGCGCACGGTAACGGTGGCCAAGCTCCCGTAGACTTTCAGAGGCGATTGCGGGTTTTCAGGGCGGAACCACTCGGCATAAACGTTCGCTGCAGCCGGCGACGACATGAGCGCCACGGTCTTGTAGTTCACCGGCGCCAGCGCTTCGCTGAATTCTTCGCGCGCACGGACGTACTTGCCCAGCATGTACTTGTTCACAGCTTCGGTGGCCGTATTGCTGGTGGCGGTAAGCCTCGACACCGTATCCACGACACCCGTGGACTTTTCGACCTGAACCACGAAGGGCACAGACTGCTTGAGAGGCGTCAGGCCGAAGATCGCCAAACCTTGCACGACCGCAACAACCGCTAACCCCGAAACCGCCCACCAGGCGCGCCGCTCGCTGGCCTTGGCATTCGTGACCTGATCGGTCTCCCAATGCTTGGCCAGCTCCTGGTACTTGCGCATATCCGCCTCGCTGACCCCTGCCGTGGCCGTCACATCTCCACCCACTTTGGACTTAGCCATTGGTCGCGCCCCCCGGCTGTTGTGTCTGTTGATTGATCGGCCAGAAATCACCGTTCGGTTCTGGCGGGCGGTTCCTGTAAGAAGCGCAGCCGCCCAAAAGTGCCGCAGTCAGCAAAATGCAAATCAAGCGCATGAATTCACCTGTTGGAATGATTTGAAACTAGAAGGGTGGGCGGGGTTAGCCCCGACGAATACTGTTGCCACCACGGAACAACTGGCCAACGGCTTTGGCAGCGACAGACGCGCCCAGCGTCGCTTTGCCGGCGCCCATTGCCGCGAGCTTGCCCATCGATGCCCCCTTGGTGGCCATCGACAAACCGTCACCCACCACACGGCGTGCCGCCGAGGTCGTGGCGAGCGCCACACCACCAGCCAATGCACTCGCGATCGGCGCGACCTGGAACAGCAACACGATGCAGCAGATCGAGACGGTCATCATCGACGCCATCGCCTCTAGGGTTGCTTTCGACAGAACTTTTTCGCCGGCGTCCTGAACGATGATGTCCATCATCTGCAGGAACATCGTCACGACAGCCAATGCCAGGATCAGCAGCAGCATGTAGTTGATGACTTGGCCAAGCCACGAGTCGAAGAAACGCTGTGTGGTCTTGAACATCACCATGAGGATGAACAGTGGCCCGGATGCCAGTAGCAGCACCATGGCGATCTTCCCGACCAGGACCATCAACCCTGCAACAACTGCAAACGCGATCCCAGATGACATGATCACGAAAGCAGCCACGTACATGCCCATATTGCCGTTGAAGACGCCCGCTTCATTCCAAGCATTGCGGGCGACATCGACCGTTTTGTTGATGAGCGTATCCAGGTTGGAAAAGGTCGAGGTGTCGCCCTGTGACGGCTGCCCAAACGCCAAGACACTCGCCATCGCATCTGGCGTTTTCATGAAAAACTGCACGACGTCGGTTTGATAGCGGCCCGCATTGAGGGCAAAGCCGAGTACCAGCGCAATCTTCAACAACCGAAACAGCGCATCGGTCACGGGCTCATCGATGAGCCCGCGGATCATGGAAAAGCCCCACAGCAGGATGTAAATCGCAAACATCGTATAGGCCACAGGGGTGATCGCCGAAATAATCGACTGAGACGTGTTGGCGACGTAATTCGTCAACATCCCGTCGAAATTCGAGTACACCCACGTAAAGATATGAAGATTGCTCGCCGGCATAAAACCTCCTCGCCTACAGGCCCGAGCCGCTAGGCGTGTCCATCAACCCAGCCTGCCTAGCCCGAGCACAATTGCCTTCGGCGTCCGATTTCAAGGCTGCCTGCTGGCTGCACTCGATCACCTTCGCTTTCAGCTCCGCCGGGTGCTCCCGGTACCATTCGACCGAACGTGCCGGCTCGGAGTCGCAGCCGCCCAAAAGGGCGACTGCGACCACCGCCAGCCATGAAAAACCAGTCTGGCGATTCATCCGATCACCTCAGTGCCGATGGCAGGTTGGAGCCGGAGCTGGGCTTGTCGAGCATGGACTCGCGCACCTGCTGCTGCTGGATTGCCTGCTGCGAAGATGCCGCCTGCTGCATCGCGATCATCTGGATCGTCTCGTTCTGCAGCATGGTTTGCTCGACACCAATGCGCGCCTGCAGATCGGCCACGGCCTTTAGATCGGTTGCTTGGGGAATGGCATCCATCAATGCCTGGAGACGGCTAAATCGCCCTGCTGCGTTGTCGTACACCTTGCCAGCCGCCGCCTGCGAACTCGCCGCCGAATTGGCGAAGCCCTCAGAAGTCTCCACCGTGCTCGATGGCAACAACTTCTGCAGGGTCGCCGTATCGACCTTCGCCGCGTTGGACTTGATCGATTGCGCCAGACCGCTGATCTGGCCACCGTTCATCTGGGCCAACGTTTCTTGCCAGTTGGTGGGGATCACGTTGCGGCTTTCGTTCCGCAGCAGGTTCTCCATGCCTCTGCTGCCTGTCAGGGCTGCATACTGCTGCTGCGCCTGCTTGAGCTGCGACTGCATGTTCTCAAGTTGAGCAACCAGCTGCTGGTACTGCGAAATAGCCTGAGCAAGGCCAGCCAGATCGACAACCGGAATACCGCTTGCCATTGCAACGGGCGGCGCGGCCGTCCCTGCAATAAGCGCAAGCCCCATGGCGAGCGCTACGCCCTTCACTTTCGTTTTCATCCGTATTGCCTCCTCTTTGCGTGGAAGACCGGCAGCCAGGCTGCCGGATCCGGCCCGGTTTCGGGCAGGATTTGATGCAGCAGCTCGACTGTCGCCGTGGTGCCGGAAAGCACCGCAAGCTCGTCATCGAGGCCACTGAGGTTGAGTTCAACAATTGCCGATTGCGTGCCCTGCTTGATCAAAGCGTAGTGCCCGGGCATCGAGGGCATGTCGTATTTGACGATTTCAAACTCGCGTCGGCTCAGCTTTAAACCGTCGATGTAGTCGCTCTCGGATGCCTTGTTATTGGGCAGGAGAATTTGCGTGACTGACTGCTGCACCAGCGTGTCGGCGATCTTCGAGCGCACGACATGGCTGGGATTCTGCGTACCAAAGATCACGAAGCCATCCTGCTTACGGATCGTCAGCTCCTTGTTCTCGATGTACGCAGCAACATTCGGATCGTAGAGGGCTTTCCAGCCCTCATCGAAGCCAATCACGATCCGGCGCCCGTCGATCACTTCCTCCTGGCGATGCAGCAGGTACATCAACACCGGTTCGCGCACCTGCTCGTTGTCGAGCAGGTCTGTGATATCGAAACCGTTGATCCGAAACTTGCCTGGATCAATTGCATCAACTTCGTTGTCGAAGACCCACGACAGTGATTTGCGCCAGCGCTCGAGACGCGCCGCGCCGGCATTGGCGTCGGTCAGATCCAGAAAGTCGAAAAGCCGGCTCAGTCGCCTCTTCTCGAAAGGCAGGCCTAAAACGCCCTTTATCGCCCCGTCGAAATCAGCTTCGTCGGATGCACTCAGAATGTGATCATTGCCAGCCGTTGCCAGCTTGCGGACGAACGCCTGCAGGAAGGCCACATTGCCCGGTGTGGGATCGAGCTTGAAGGGATTGAAGCCTGTCGGCTGACCATTCTGGATGGTCAGATAGGTGCCGCCCATTGCACGGATCGCGAGCTCCATGCCGCGGTCCTTGTCGTAATAGAAGACCGTCGGCTTGAACTTCTCCAGCTGGCACAGGAAGAACGTCTGCCACACCGTCTTACCCGATCCAGTCGGGCCAATAATCAGGGTATTGCCAGGAACGCGATCGTCCGGCTTAACGTCGCTGGCCAGCAGTGCATCCTTACCCCGCTTCCGCTTTTTCGGCGGTAGGTGGAAGCTGAAATAGTACGGTGCGCCGCTCGCCGTCTTGAGTAGCGTCACGGCCGGGCCCCACTGGTTGCCAGCGGCCAATCCGGTCGCATAGTTGTGCATGCTGGCAAAGCCAGCAAAGTTCAAAGACGTGATTGGTGCGGGCCGCGTGCGGTATCGGAAATTGGCGGGCAGCTGGGACCAGAAAGCAGCCTCCAGGCCCCAATCCTCTCGCACGGCGACCGCGCCACCATTGGCCATTCGCGTGCGCGCTTCGGCGATGTTGTCGCTAAGCGCCCTCTGGTTCTCGCCGAAAATCGTCAGCGACAGATGATGCTCACCCATGCAGAACTCGCCGGAGGCGAGCTGATCGAGCGCCGTCGAAATGTCCATGATCTGCGTCTCGGCCACATCGCCGGACTGGACCATCTTGTTCTGCTGACGGGCCAGAAGGCCCATCGCGGCCTGGCGCGGGATGAAGCGGAACGATTGCGTCAGAACAAACTCAAACGGCATGCCAAGGAGTTTGTTCATGAAGCCTGGCGCCGAGGCAGACGGGTATTCCTTGAGCGCCACGATCGCGCCCAACCGCGAATGCGTTGCGCCGCGCACTTCGAAGGACTCGCCCCCGAAATACGGCCGTGACGTCGCCAGCTGCTCGGCGATGCTCGTGTCTTGGCCAGGACGCAGCCGAGGAACGGGCACCTGGATCCACTCGCCGTTCAGCAGGTATCCGAAGAACTCCAGGATCTCCGAAAACCAGCTGCCATCTTGCTCGTACCAGCTCAGGCGCGCCGGCCGATAATCCCGGAGGCCCGCCTGCACGGTGCGCGTTACTTCCTCGATCGCCTCAAGGGCGTCATCGAGGCGCGCTCGCGCCTCTGCCGGCTTGGGCCGCTCAAACCGCGAGATGAACTTCTGCAGGCCGTTGGACTTGGGCGAATAGACAATGGTCACGTAGAGGTCGTTGACCATCATCGTGTCGGACATAACCCGACGACGATACCGGTCATTCACCGCTGCAGCGAAGGAGCCAGGCGCGTACTCTCCTTCGGTGTACTCGCTGCGCTCCTGGTGGACCGTGTGCGTCCACAGCGTGACGTTGGGCGACTGGATGGTTTTCAGCAGGCCGTTGAACTGGTTGTGCCAACCGTCCAGATCTTCGATATCAGCGCTCTCGTACGCAATCCCGGCGAACTTCAAAACGGTCACCAGGTCGCCGGCGAAGGTCGTGACGACCTCCGCGGCAATATGAGAGCTGTAAGGGATCGTGCGCGAAACAGGCACTTCCCGATTGGTTGCGGCTTGGGAGCGCTTCATCCTTTCCGTTTCCTGAAAGTGAGAGGTGAATAGGCCGCACAGCCCCAGATCGTGCGGTTCGTGCAGCGCCCCTTGGTCGAAAACATCATGAAGAGGAGGCGGAAGGCTCGCGGATCCTTCTGGCAAATGCCGTAGGCAATGCCGTGCATTGGCACATAGCTGAGCAGCCAGAGCAGATTTTCGGACGCGACGTATCCCGTACCGACAATCATCGCGATGAAGACGATGGCCTCGTAGGTGATGCCCCCGACCGTCGCCGGTCGGGTAGCACCCGCAAACAAGGGATCGACTTGGACCGAATCCCTGGCCATGTTTCAGTTACCCATCGCCGAACGGAAGTAATCGACCAGCTGCTGCGCGCCGAATACCAGAACCAGCCCGATGATGATCTTGCCGGCCCAATCCCAACTGAGCTTGCCGAAAAAAGCGGCAAGACCGCAGGCGACGATACCGATGATCGCAACGTAGCGAACGACCGACATGATGAGGTTGTAGGTATTGGAAGCGGTGGACTCCCACGGTTGGCCCTGCGCAAGGGCAATGCCGGGAACCGCGATCATCAACGCGGCCAGGGCCGCAAACTTGGCGAGCGATAGGCCCCGCCCGTGACGCTTGATTGCTTGCATATCAGACTTCTCCAAAGATCAGGTGGTGTGGTGGTCGGTAAATCTGGGCACGTCGTGCCAGGTGTTGCCGGTGCTACGCAGATTAGGTTTGGTCGCGTTCCCCTTTGTTGGTGTGGATCTTGATTTCCGGCAGCTGCTCCTTGGGGGCTTTCGCCCGCAGAAACGCGATGCAGCTGTCTGCGCTCGCCCACGTGCGCGGCTTCTTCTCGCGCTGATGTTTCGTCCGTGAGGTGATCAGCATTCCCGAGGTCGGCCCTTCCCCCACGCGGGCGATGCACACGAAAACCCCAAAGCCCTTCCCGGCCGGTCGCAGTTCGATCTGACTGATGCTCTGCGACGCGAGCAGAATGGCCAGTGTTTGTTCATCAATGTGCAGCATTGCGGGATTTGCTCCTCTTGGTAGGCGCTGCAGTGTAGTCATGACGAAGCAAACCTCGGGGACCGGGCTAGCGACACTACGGTTTTCGGGAATTTGCATGCGCATTTTACTTCGTTTTGACGTGTCATTACGTGCGGTGGTGCTGTTTATTTGCTTCCCAGGATGGGTTTTCCATCGGCACCCGTCTTGTAACTGGCCTTGCAGCCAGGAAAGCCGGTGCAACCCCAAAAGTCGAAACCCGACTTCCCTTTCTTGACGCGGTGAACGAGAGGTTTGCCGCAGCCAGGCGCGATGCACTTGTGCTCTGCGCTGACCTCAGCCCGCTTACCGGGCTTGCCACGGGCATCCGGCAAGGTGGTGTTGCATGCTGGATAGCCTGTGCAGCCCCAGAAGAACCCTTTTGCGCCGTTGCGACGGCGCAGAGCCTTACCGCAATCTGGGCACGGATGCTCCGGCGTGACGCTCACGCTGACACGCAGCCCATCGAGCTCACTTTCCAGCTGACGCCACGCAGGCGCGATCGCCGCCTCGAATGCCACATCGCCGTTCGCCACCAGGTCGAGCGTGTTTTCGATCCCAGCGGTGTATTCGAACTCAGCGAACTGACACTTCCCGGTCAGCGCATCGACAATCGCTTCGCCGGTGCTGGTCGGCACCAGGTACTTGTCCTTTGGACCACCAGGCACGACGTAGCTGCGATCGCTGATGTTGCTGATGATCGACGCGTAGGTAGACGGGCGGCCAATGCCGCGCGCTTCTAGTTCTTTGACCAAACCAGCTTCGGTGAAACGCTGGCGCGGCTTGGTCTTTTTGTCGATGCGCCGGCCACTAATGGCCTGGACGCGAGCACCCGTGGTCAGCACGGGAACCGGGTTCGACAATTGAGCATCGGCCTCCGCAGCTTCTTCGCCCTCGTCCTTGGCGTCGCCCGCATAAAGTGCTCGCCAGCCCCGCTCAGTCAGCCGACGGCCGCGCGCAATGAACGTCACCGGTGTTCCATTGAGCTCTGCCAGGCCGTCCGGACCAGTATCTCCGTCGAGCTTGACGGTACGCACTGCGTACTGCGCGTCCGGCATCTGGCTGGCCAGCGCTCGGGCGCGGATTAGGCGATAGAGCGCTCGTTGAGCGTCATCGTCGCCAGCGTCTTCAACTGCAAGGTCCACGGGCCGGATGGCTTCGTGACCTTCCTGCGCCCCATCCTTGGCCTTCCACTTCCGCTGCTGCGCAGCGAGCGGGAGACCTGCCGCTGTCGCGTAGGCTTGGATGAGGCCATGCCCCTCTTCCAGGAAATTGGGATTGTCCGTCCGGTGATAGGTGATGTGGCCCTTGTCAAAAAGCGCCTGAGCGGCAGCCATCACCGCCTTGACCTTCAAACCGAGGCTCTTGCCGCCTTCCTGCTGCAGGCTCGATGTGATGAACGGCGCCGGCGGCGCTTCGCTTGCCGTCGTATCCGCAAAATCGGCCACCACGAACTTACGTGCACCTGCCACACGCTGCGCCGCATTGGCGTCAGTGAACAGCTTTTCGCCAGCGGGCAGATGTGGGGTGACGTCCCAGGTTGCGGTCCAGCCACCCTCAAGCGTCACTTCGACGCCGTAATGCATGCGCTGGGCGAAGCGCTGGATTTCCCGCTCACGCTCGACAACCAGCCGCAGAGCGACGGACTGAACGCGGCCGGCAGACAGTGGCTGGCCCGCCTGTCGGCTCAGGAGCGGACTGACTGCGTAGCCAACGAGCCGATCAATAATGCGCCGCGCCTCTTGCGCCCGCACCAGGTTGAGATTGATCGCCCGCGGCTTCTCCAAAGCCGCTTTAACGGCTCTGGACGAAATCTCCTGATACGTAACGCGCTGCGGGTTGCACAGCCCAAGAACGTCCTGCAGATGCCATGCGATCGCTTCACCTTCGCGGTCCGGATCAGTGGCCAGCACCACGCGCTCGGCTGCTTTTGCCGCCTCACGAAGTTTGGCGATGGTGGAGCGGCTGCGATCGCTCGCCTCATACCGAGGCTGAAAGTCGCGACCGATCCCGACCACCAACTCGCCATCCTTCTCGCCGCTCGCAGGCAGGTCGCGGACGTGACCATAGCTCGCGAGCACGTTGTAATCGGCACCAAGAAATTTGCTGATTTCCTTGGCCTTGTGTGGCGACTCCACGATCAAGAGAGTTTTCATGCCGCCCCTCCGATCGCCAGAGCCGACGTTTGCACAAGCTGTTGCTGGATGGCCTCGAGCTTAGGCTTATGAGCTTCGAAGACGCGCAGGGCGTGCCGCCAGAAAGATCTTCCGCCACACGCAGAGACCCCGTTCGGGCCGTGTGTCGCCATGTGCGAAGGGACGAGCATCGGCCCAACGAAATGCTGGAATGTGTGGCCCGCCGCGTTATGAGCCACATACGCCATCCAATCAGCGCCAGCGGTGAACTGCGCATCCCAATCCGGTTCGTACTGCATCGCTTCGAGCAGCGCGTCTTCTCCGCGCATGTCCAACATCACCTCAAGCGACCAATACCGAGCAGAGCAATATGGGCAGGTCCCGACCAACGCTGTGACGGCGCTGTCGCAACCAAACAGCTGCTGCGGGGCGCCTGGGATGCAGTCGCCGTCGTTGAGGTAATACTTCTGCTGAGGATGGGTGTATGTGGCGCCTGTCGGCGACCACATCACCAACACCTCACCACACGCTGGGCACTTCGTATGGCTTGTTTCCAGTCGTTCCAGCTTCCACGCCGCATCGCCAATCGTCGCAGCGGATTCGGGCAACACCTCGAATAAGCCCGACGTGGTGCCTGCTTCGACAACCTCTTGCAGCGAGAGGTTTGCCACGCTCGTGCGAAGACACGTCGCGATCGCATGGATGGCGCGCCGCTCAAAAACGGCGTTTGCCAACTGCACCTGCGCATCGCGCAGCCGCTTGGCAGCTGCCGCCTCCTCCAGGGACATGGCGCCAGGCTCACGCAGTTGCGTGCTGCGTTCGCCCAGCTGCGGGCCGGAAGCGGTCTCGGTCGTCGTCAGCACCGGCCACGCGTCTACGAGCTTGCTTGCGGAAACGCTTTTCGCCTGCATCGCATCGAGCGCGTCTTTCAGCCGAGCTTGCGTGGTTTGAAACGGCCGTGCGTCATCGGTGACGCGCGGCTTGGCCTGCGAATTATTCACATTGAATTCCTCGAAATAATCAGGGCGTCAGCGAGGTTCGCTGAACAACATCACCGGTGCGGTCGTAGACGCAGCCTGCGGCTGCGCCTCGTCCGCTGGTGGAGGTTGAGCCGTGCTTTCACGCGGCCCTCGGTATCGGGCGTTTGCAAAGACGTCCCATGCGGGCGGTGGGCCTTCCGGCTGCGCCTGCAGGACCGCAGGCGGCTGCGCCGCCTCGCCCGCTCCCGCGTCCAAGGCCGGCACCTTATAAGGCGTGCCACGCACTTTGCTGACGTAGCCGTTCGAAATGCCGGCGTCGAAACGTCCGGTGTTATAGACCGACAAAGCCTGATCGAGCGCTTCCGCCTCATTTTTGGCGACCTTCACAGCGCGATCGTAGGCTTGCGTGAGCAGTTGGGCAGCGACACGCACATTGGTGCACGGATCGAAAACCTGCTCCAGAGTCAGGTTCAGGCCCTTCAAATTGCCAGACCAAATCTGACCCAAACCCATGTCGATGCTCTTGCCCTCAGCGATCAGTGACTTGGCTTTTTCAACTGCCTCTTGCTGAGTGTTCAGGCGGAATACCTGACGTGGCTTACCTTTCTCGTTGACCCCGATGATGTAGGGCTGATGGGCTGACTCGTGCCCTATCAGCTTTTGCATTGTGTTCGGATGAACCATCGGAGCGCATGAAGTGACCAGCTGCGTGTAATCGGTCGGTTGCTGTGGTGATGGAACTTCAACATTTGCCATTGCCGGCTGTGAAATGACGATCGCGTAAAGAATGACGGCTGGCAGCCGCTTACTAATTCTCCAGTTCATAAGTGCCCCGAAAGCGCTGAGTTCGCACCGTTACTTTACCACCTTCTGACGGTCCGTTTTATAGACTTGCGTCATGACAAAGGTGACTGTTTCGATGTGTCGAAAGCTGAACCATTCGGCTTTGTTGATCAATTAGCATGGATCTGCTGGGCAATGCCGGGCGAAGCCTGCGGCCCGGGCTGTCGTGAACCGAGCCCCTGCAGGTCTCGGCCCTTCGGGCATCCATCCTGCTCTTCCTGCGGTCGCCTTTCGCCTTCGCGCCCTACGGGCGCTGCGCGCTCCGCTTGCCCTTGAGCCGGTCTATCGCTGCATCTGCAGCTCGACCGGACGGCCGACGATCGCTGCTGCTTTCGCACGGCGGGCATCAGCGTCCGGAGCTTGGAAATCTGAGGCAGCTACCACAAGCACCTCGACATTCGCGCCAATCTTGTTGCCGCGCAACGTCAAAGACGGATAAAGCTGCTTGAGCTGCCTTGTCGTTGTGACTTCAGGATATCTGTAAGCCGGAATGACCCTGAAATTCTCCGTGGCTTCAATCAGCGTCACCTTGCGGCTCAACGCTCTTTCAACCTCGGCCGCCCGTGCATCGAGGTCAGGTGCTGCGCAGTCGCGCGGGTCGATCCACAGCAATGCCGATGAATCTGACGACAGCACCAGCTGTCGGTAGGTCGGAAAAACGGCCTCAATCCGTTTTTCAGCCTCACTCGATACACCCCCTGGCATGTTGCTATCGAGGGCGCCCGTTGCGCAGGTGCCAGCTTGCGCAGCGACAACGACTGCCGAATAGAAAAATCCTGCCAGCAAAGATCTTTTCATTGTCGCTCCAAAGTGAAATGCCCCGGCTGACCAGGGCATTTCATTTGGACGAAATTACGGACTGTTAGAACGGGATCATCACATAGACGTCGTTGGCTGCAAGTGCATCCAGTGGCGTGTAGAACATCCGCGCGGCATAGATTGACGTCCCGACCTGGCCGCCACATCCCTTCAAGATCCCGTAGGCGGTGGAATCGGCAAAGACAGGGCCGCCGCTGTCGCCGGCGGCGCAGCCGAACTGTGTCTCGCCAGCTGCGGGCTCGACCAGGACGTACGTCGCGGCACAGGTTTGGCCGTTGCAATCGCTGCTGGGAGCGTAATTGACGCTCGTGACCACGCCGCAGCTTGCGCCAGATGTGCTGCCGAACTTGCACACTGCATCGCCAACGGCCGTATCGGCGACATAGCGCGTTTGCCCTACCACACGCTTGGTTACTTCATCGGAAAAGAATGTCGCCTCAAAATAATCTTCCGTGGGCGACGTGTACCACTGCACGTCAGAGGATGCGTCATAGGCTTGACCGGCCAGAACCATGCTTGCGCCGGACCCGTCGAGCGTGGTGTAGCTCGCCGTCGAGTCCAGGCAGTGCCCGGCGCTGGATAGGCCGGACGTCCTGGTGTCGCCGCTCCAGATGTTCACCACGAAGCCGCCCGTGCAAAGCCGGGTGCCCGTACCGGGATCGGGAATGTCAAGGCTGCCACTGCCGCTCAGGGCGGCATTGAAATCGCGCCCGCCGGCGACGATCCGGGCCGGAACGCCTGCGATGACTGTTGCCAGATCCTTATCGACCTTACTCGCACTTGCCGCATCCACCGAGATTACTAACTCGCCGCTTCGCTCATCAATCCACGTTGCGCCCATCGTTGGAAATGCAGTGCGAAGCGCTTTTGCTTTGGCAGCACGGGCTTTGGTTAGCTCGTCGGTCGTAACCTTGGCACCTGCAATGACCGCGACCTCAACAGAGCCGTTTGGCAAAGCGACCGATCTGACGCGATCGGAACCAGCTCCCTTCAACCGAACCACGATTCGCGGCTTCGGCGTCCATTCGCGATAGATCCCGGCGACTCGATCTCCATATGTTTGTCTGAGGCTGGCAATCAGCTCACGGCTATCGCCCTGAATAGCCAGCCGAGTTCTGGCCTGCTCCTTAGAAATCTTGCTGGCGGCTGCCAGTGCTGCAGCATCGGCGTCCATTGCTTCTTCGCTCGACAAAAGCCGAGGTGGCTGCGATGGGCCAGCTGCTGCCGCCTGTCCAAACACGCCTGCGAAAACGATCGTGGTGAGACAGCCGGACAATGCTTTGCGTAAAGACATTTCGCGCTCCTTGAAAGGAGGCATCCGTTCCAGAAGGGGCGTCCGTGCCGGTTGAGCTTACTCCGGAAATGAACAGTCTTGGACTACAAGAGGGCGAAGCCTACGGCCCGGGCTGTCGTGAACCGAGCCCTGCAGGTCTCGGCCCTTCGGGCTTCCATCCTGCGCTCCCCTGCGGTCGCCTTTCGCCTTCGCGCCCTACGGGCGCTGCGCGCTCTGCTTGCTCTTGAGCGGCACGCTTCGCGCTCTTTGCCCCGATGCATGTCCATCTCTCACGTCGGTCGAGTTGAACGAGGCTGCTGAGTACGCGCCCTTTTCGCAAGCCCTGGACGCTACCACGGCCTGGTCGGTCTTCAAGGGTTCGCTGCGCCGCCATCCTCACCCGGTCCCTGCGCTGACGCTTCGGGCTGCGGCTTGCGGTGTCGCCCTTGAACACCGCCCTGACGGCCGGGGTGAGCTGGGCATTACGGCGAAAAGGTCACTCAGCGAAGCATGTTCAACCACTCAACCAACAGCAAGGAGACAGACATGAGCGCATCGGTAAATCACCAGCAGAAGCAAGAGCCGGCTCAAGGAGCATCTAGCAAAGCATGTGTGCTTTTTAACTGCGGAGCAGTGGTGCAGACGTTGGGGGCGATGGCCGTTTTGAATGAGGCGGGCGTGGATTTTCTGGGCTTGCTTGGCCGTCATGTGCGGGGCGATTGGGGAAGGGTTTGCCCTGACGATGCGCAGTCCAACCGTGAAGCTGTGGAAGCTGGAAATCGGATTGTGTCGGTCTATCCGGTGGGACGCCAAGACGTCTGGATCATCACCGAGGCGGACCGTAGCGCGACCACCATTCTCCTGCCTTCTGAATATTGAGGGCACGGACATGGCTGCCATCACTCCCGAAAACATCGCGTTCGTCATGCGGCACACCGGCTGCAACCACAATGACGCCGTTTCATATCTGGCGGCCGAGGAAGGTTGCCCATTCGAGGCAATCAGGTCGCTTCGCGCAGATCGGCGCGATGCACTGCGAACAACAGCCGGTCCAGTTGCCTACTGGCTTGCAGCAGCCCGTGAGCAGCACCGCTGGGCCACCGAGGCGCGGCGCGCTGCCAAGCAATCGACACCGAAGAACGCCGCACAACTGTGGACCTGCCTTTTCGCACACCGCGAACGGCGAGCCATTTTCTTGAAGGAAGCCCGCAAAGCGCGGGCCGCAGTGGCCCATGCAAAGGCAACTCCCTGATCCACCGCTTTACCTGCACCAACCAACCCAAACCACGATAGGAGACCCATCATGTCCGCCATTCAGACCAACATCGTCCCATTCAACAGCCTCACCCTGTCCGAAAAGAACGCCCGCAAGAGTGGGCGCGTCTCGCCGGAATACCGCGCAGGCATCGAGGCGCTGGCCGCATCGATCCTCTCGCAGGGCCTGTTGCAAAACCTGATCGTGCATGAGGAAGCCGATGGCCTCTTTGCCGTCGATGGTGGCGGGCGGCGGCTGGATGCATTGGCGCTGCTGGTCGAACGCGGTCAGATCGCAGCCGATTTCCCGGTGCGCGTGGTCGTCGTGGAGGAAATCAACAGCACCGCAGCAAGCCTTGCCGAGAACGTCCAACGTGAAGCCATGCACCCGGCTGACGAGTTCGACGCATTCTCGGCGCTGGTTGATGAAAACTGGACCATCGACCGGATCGCCGATGCATTTGGCGTCACCCCACTGGTGGTGGAACGCCGCTTGAAGCTGGCCAAGGCGGCGCCCGAACTGATCGAGCGTTTTCGGGCTGGTGAACTGTCTACCGATCAAATGATCGCGCTCTGCGCAACCGACGATCACGCCGTGCAAGTGGAGGTGTGGAACGGCATGGGATCGCGCAGCTATGCCAACAGGCCAGAGGATTTGCGCCGCGCGGTACTGGCGCAGGACGTGCAGGCCGACCGCGATCACCGCGTTGCCTTCATTGGCGGAATTGCTGCCTATCAGGCCGCAGGCGGTGAAATCCGCCGCGACCTGTTCAGTGGCGACGGACAGGGCGCGATCCTGACCAATGCCGCCTTGTTGGATAGGTTAGTGGCCGAGAAGCTGGACGGCGAAGCTGAAAAGCTGCGCGCCGAAGGCTGGGGCTGGGTCGAGGTGTGGACCGAATACGACTACACCGCAATGGGGCGGCTGGGGTACGTGCAACCGAACGCCCTCACCCTGTCGGATGATGTGAAGGCCGAATTGCACAGCTTGGAAGTCGAGCGCGAAGCATTGCTCGATGAGCAAAAGAGCATGTATGACGGCGGAGAAGACGGGGACGACGAACTTACCGATGAGCAGTGGCAGCGCGATAGTGAGATCGACGCACGGCTTGAGGAAATCAACCTCGCTGTTTCCAAGATCGAGGAAGATCACGCTTCATTCGCGCCCGAGGTAATGCAAGCGGCGGGAGCAGTGGTGATTTTCAACCGTGGCACCTTGCAGATCGAGCGCGGCCGCGTTCGCGCCGCAGACCGTAAGCAGTTGGCGGAAGTCACTGGCAGCACCGCCGCCGTGTCCGGCGGACGAGAAACCGAGCCAGCAGGCCGCAAGGGTGATGCCGTGTCCGATGCGCTGCGCCGCTCGCTGCTGGGACACCGCAATCTCGCCGCACAGATCGAGGTTGCCAAGCGTCCTGACGTTGCCAAAGTGCTCATGGCCGCATGGGCGGTGCAACACATCCTCAGCCGCGTCGGTGGTGGTCTGCGTGGCACCCCTGCCCCGGTGGACTTGACCATCAGCGAAACCCGCTATGGCGGCGGTCGCGTCATGCCGATTTCCGACGAGACCGGGACGGCCAAGGCAAAAGCATTTGCAGAGGATTGCATCACGCTCGCCAAGAAGCTGCCCGACGGTTCGGAGAAGCTGTGGGATGCCTTGGCCGCGATGAGTGGTGAGGAACTGGACAAGATCATCGCCTATGGCGTCGCCCTGTCCGTCTCGCTCGCCGAGGACCACAAGGGCCTGACCGGCAAACTGCTGGACGCGCTCAACTTCGACATGTCAGCGCATTTCGAGGCCACTACCGACACCTATCTCGGTCGCGTGTCCAAGCCGCTCATCGTCGATGCCTTGCGCGAAGCCGGGAAGATCGACGGCCAGACCGACAAGGACGCGCTTTTGGCCATGAAGAAGGGTGCGCTTGCCACCGAAGCGCAGGCCCGCTTGGCTGGCTCTGGCTGGGTGCCAAAGGGCATTCGCGCGCCAAAGCCGAAGAAGGCGGCAGAGCCGAAGAAGCCCGCAGCCAAAGCCAAGCCAAAGGCAGAGAAAGCCGCTGGCAAGGCGCAGCCCCGCAAGTCCACCAAGGATGCCGCTAGTGCACAGGCTGCGGCCTGATCGCAGCGCAGGGGGCCGGTTCCCGGCCCCCGAAACCCAAGACATAGGAGCCAGCGCCATGAAGACCGATCAAAACCCGCAGGTGCTTGCCGATGCGCTCAATGCAGCCACCCGCGCAGGCAATCTGGCTGACGCGTATAGCGTCATCAAGGACCTACCCAGCAACGTCTTGCTCGACGTGTTTCTGACAAGCGGCTTTTCCTGCGCCGCCGTCAAGAACCACCGCGAGCTACTGGCCTACGTGGTCAACCAGGTGGCGGACGCCGCACGGCAGAAGACCGATGGCCCCGGCCTGCGAGCCATTGCGCGGAAGGCCGCCCACTAAGGGCGGCCCAGCAGCCGCTCACGCGGCCAACCCAAGATCACAGGAGGTTCTATGCACCACCACCCAACCCATGGGCGGCCGGATCCGCTCGCCCTCAAGCCAGACCCTGCACGCGCAGCCGACGCCTGCCGAGCCCTCATTCGTGCCTATGTGCTCGATCCCTCGCATGTGGATTGGAGTGATGTGCAAGTGGCGCTGGACCGCGCCCTTGCCGCCTTCAACCTGCCAGCTGATTACGTCGAAACCGAAGGCGGGAGGTTCCTATGAACCCTCACATCAAGGCCATCGTCAAATTGCTGGAAGGTTGCCGTTATCGGCACGACGTGTACACGGTGTTTTCCGACTGCATGGAAACCATGGCCATCGCATGCAGTAACGCCGTTGACCAACGCCAGTTCGCCAAACGCGAGGCGCGTTATCTGGAGATTGTGCGTCGCTACGATAGCGATGTGCTGGCCAGCTTTCCCAAGATCCTCGCGGAAGTCACGATGGCTATGCAGGCCGAACCCGGCGACGTGCTCGGCGCCGTCTTCGGGCAGCTGGAACTTAGTAACACTTCGCGCGGACAGTTTTTCACACCATTTGAGTTGTGCCGATTGATGGCGCGCTTGCAGATCGGCGACGGCGCGGATGCTCGCGCCATCATCGCCCGTGAAGGCTACGTGTCCGCCTCTGAACCTGCATGCGGTGCTGGCGCGATGATCATTGCCCTGGCCGAGGCAATGCACGACGCCGGCATCAACTACCAGCGCCACTTGCACGTGGTTGCCGTCGACGTCGATCCACGCGCAGCTCACATGGCCTATGTGCAATTCACCCTGCTGCACATTCCGGCCGTTGTCATTGTCGGCAACACGCTGGCCATGGAAGAGCGCGAACACTGGTACACCCCAGCCCACGTGCTGGGTGGATGGAGCGGGCGGCTGGCCGCCCGCAAAGCCCGAGACAATGCAGCAGCATCGCGACAAGAAGTGGTCATCCCCCCTGCACTGCCCAACCTGACCGACAACCCAAGACACCGACAAGCAGACCAGCTCACGCTGTTCTAGACCGTCCACAAGCGAGAACCGGGCCAAGGCCCGGTTCGTTTTTCCAGCCCGAAGGGCCGCAGCCAGCGCCAAGCGCTGGCGAAGCAGACGAAGGCCAGAACGCGCTTATCCAAATTGCGCCGAAGTGACGGCCGAAGTCTCGTGGGAAACGCGCTAACGACCATTGCGGTGACGAGTCACCTCCGCGCTCGGCTTGCTCCCGCAAGCCGAGCAGCGCAGCCGCGCAATCAGCTCATAGAGTTGCATGTTTGGCGATACGCCGCGCGCCTTGGCGAAATCTCCAAGCTGCTGCACGTGGTCGCGCCCGCAGGCGCACCGAATGCGGATGAAGCACCCTTGTCGATACCAGATTGGGTCGATGGGTTTTGGTTTGTTGTAATTTGCAGCGGCCACGATCCTCTATAGCGCGACCGGAACAAAAACGGAACATGCCCAACTTCTGAATGAGAGCAGCAACAGGGGCGGCCTAACGGCTGCCATCTTGCTGCGCCACTCCAAGAAGCGAAAGCACGCTTTCCCGCGTGCTGGCCGGTGCGCGATCAAAAGCGGTCAGCAGCCGAAGAGCCGCTGGCTCGATCTTTGATGGCTGCCCAAGAAGGACATACATGACGTCAACGCCAGCTGCATAGGCAGCCAAGAGATACGCGCCACCTGGCACGTTAATGTCCTTCTCGAAGTAGAGCTGCGCCCAACGCGATATGCCGCAGGCCTCCGCCATCTCTATCTGCGTCAACCGCAGTCGCTTACGCTCTGCCTTCAACCTTGCGCCCAACGACATACATTAGAGCTCTGATCAACTGCGCCAATAATGCCAGAAGCAAGAGCCTCCGGCCTGACGGCCTGCGCGCTGCGCTTGCCGGTCATGGCTTCGGATAGATAGGGCTGTCTTGCTGGTCCGTTCATCGTGCCACGTCGTTCTCGCGGTCAAGGGCTGCGCTCGGCGAAATGCCGAGCTTGCGGCCACGGCCGTCTATCGACCCCTGACAGCTGCGCTGCGACGTGACCCGAAGGGACCGGGCAATCCGCCCGCTACCTGGATACGACTATGTTCTCTTCCGCTCTCATGGTTCGCGATGCGGCCGGCAACTACAGCGAGGCAACGCCTGACCAGATCATCGATGCCGCGCGCTTTGCGATCGAGGCTAAGGCCAAGCGTGGCCAGAAGTTCAGCCGGCCAAGTGAGGTTCGCGAATATTTTGCAATCAAGCTTGGCGGCTTGGAGCGGGAGGTGTTCAGCGTGATTTTCCTCGATCATAGGCACCAGCTGATCGAGTATGCCGAAATGTTCCAAGGCACATTGAATGAGGCGCAGGTCTACATGCGCGAGGTCGCGCGCAAAGCCCTGCAACTGAACGCGGCGGCCGTGATCGTGTCGCATAACCACCCAAGCGCGGACCCCGCACCCAGCTCGGCCGATGTGGTGATGACCAAACGCCTGCGCGAGGTCTTGGAGCTGGTGGAAGTGCGCCTGCTGGACCACATCGTTGTCGGAGGGAACCACACCGTTTCGATGGCTGAAGCGGGCCACTTCTGACCAAGGGGGCTTTGCCCCCTTTTTTGCTGCGCCTGCGAACTAGTGGAAACACACTAGTGATAATGACAGTGGGCGTTGATATGTACCTTTCCGCAACAACAATGCGAGGCCGCGAGTGCACCCTGAAACCATCATCATTGCCGATGACCACCCGGTCTTCCGTGCCGGTCTATGCTCGATGATCCGCTGCCTTTTACCAAACGCGATCGTGGTAGCCGCCGACACCATCGAGGAAGCTGTGGGGCTGGCGAAGCAGATGCCCACACCTCCGAGCATGCTCGTTCTTGATCTGTTCTTCTCGCGTCGCAGCATCCTTGATGCACTCCCGCGAGTGCGACGGGAATTTTCGCAGGCAGGTATCGTAATCGTCTCTATGGCTGATGACCAGGCCACCGTCGATAATGCGCTTGCGTGCGGAGTCAATGGATATATCAGCAAAGCTGTAGCACCACAGACGATGATGGATGCGTTCACTGCAGTGCGAGAAGGCGAACTCGTTGTTGAAGTCCCCCAGCCCGAGCGCCCGCAAGGCTTTGCGCTCACGCCTCGCCAAGCTGAGGTACTGCAGCTCATCTCTGCTGGCAAAACCAACAAGGAAATTGCAATTGCGCTGGGCATTTCTCCGTTCACAGTGCAGATCCATGCAACAGCGTTGTTTCGGGCCCTCGGCGTCACGACGCGAGCGGCCGCCGTCGCCAAGGGTATGAGCGAAGGGTTCCTGCAGCTAAGTGCCTAGTGGCGATCGCTCGCGTCCATCGCGACCACCGTGACCACCGACCTCAGTTCCACAGGACGAACCGGCTTTGACAGGATCGGAACGGCTTCATCGTCCAAGTCTTCTCGAACGCGGCCTGCGTCGTGACCGCTCATCACAACCGCCGGCACGTGCCAGCCAGCGAGACGGCGAACCTTGGCAATGCAGTCAGTGCCAGTCTCGCCCTCCCCTAAATCGAAATCCGTGATCACAACATCGCAAGCATCAATCGCGACGGGGATCTTCCGGTGTGTTTCAACGATGCAGCCCCATCGCCGCAACAGGCTCGCTGTGGCGATCAAGACGGCCTCGTCGTCCTCGACCAGGACGACCCGCAATCCATGGACCGACGCGCTCGGCCGCGAAGCCGGCATTGACGCAAGGATAGGTGAATCAAGTGGCGCAGCCACCGGAATGCCAGCGATTGCCACGCTGGTGCCGCGGCCTGGAACTGACCGCATCCTAACTTCGAGCCGCATCAACTTGGCCATACGCTGCACGATAGGCAGACCAAGACCAACGCCCTCAACGTCGCGATCACCACGAGACCGCACCTGATAAAACTCTTCGAAGACCTTTGCCAGGTGCTCTTCCGTAATGCCGGGCCCTTGATCCAGCACCTTGACCGCAAGCGTGCCACTTTCGCGGCGGCAGCCAATAGCGATCGCCCGGCCAGGTGCATATTTGATCGCGTTGTTGACGATGTTCTGCAGCATCGTCGTCAACAACGCACGGTCCGTTTCGACCTTTTCGCTGCAGGTTACGACCCGCAGCTCGCAACCGTTGCGCTCCGCAGCAGCAAGGTTTTGGCGCACTACATCGTCCACAATGTCAGCGATGGCCACCGTTTCCATGCTGGGTACAAGCTTCCCGCTGTCGAGCGTCGAAACGTCGAGTAGCGATTTGAACAGCCGTGACAAACTTTCCAAGGATCGGTCGATGTTATCGACCATCTGGAGCTCACGCGGCGCTAGGCCGGCGTCGCGAAGGCAGGCGGTGAACAAGCTGATGGCATGGATCGGTTGGCGTAGATCATGGCTTGCCTGTGCCAGGAACCGCGACTTTGAAAGATTGGCCTCCTGCTCCGCGGCGTAAGCTCGTCGCAGCCTGCTCAACAACATCAAGATATATGCAGGCACCACGATGGCGGTAACGACCAAGGCTGTCACCATAAACGGATTGACTCGCCAAAACGGGTTGAAAGCAGTTGTGACAGCGATCGAGCAGAGAGCCATCGCCGTTGCGGCGACCAGATACCGCGGACCAAAGCGCAAGCCATTGCCTACCGTGACCCACAGCAAAATGGCGAATAGCGGGGTTGCTGGCTCACCGCCGGCAGCAAGACCGAATGTCACTGCCGGCATGTCGAAGACGATAGAAAACGTCTTGCGCGTGCTCGATCCGCCAGGATGGCGCCGAACCCACCACCAAAACGCGACGGAGAACGGCAGATAAAGCGAGTAGAGGAGGACCATCTTATCGATGGTTCCAGAGTCGGACGCGGCCAAAGCCGCGCAAGTGCTGTAGATGCCGCCGATGGCGACCACGATTATGCGGACAACCGCCTGGCCCTGCTCAGGGTCGAACTGACCATCGTCAGCCAGTGGCTTCAACGATCCCAACCAGCGTCGCAACCCCATGACCAACTCTCTTTCCTGAACCATGCCATCCCCTCACAGTAAATTTCGTGGTGTCGCATGCATCGCGAGAGGGGGCCATTAGTGCGGTTGTGCTAAAGCCCGCTCTTGGCATGATCATGGCGCGCCGAGTATTGTCGATTTGAGCGAGGCGGACACGACAGCGGACGGACGGGCGGAGCATGTGGATAGCGCGATGGGAAAACGCCAGTCGGTGGTATGAAGCAGCGATCGCGCTTGATCTTTTCGGGACTTTTACCATCACCCGTCAGTGGGGCGGGAAAGGATCGAGGCGGCACGGGCAAATGGTAGAGGTCGCGTCAGACGAGGCCGCGGCAATTGCCAGACTGGCGGCGCTGGATCGTCAGCGCCGCCGACGTAAGCCGCCCTATGAGCGCGTCTTATAGGCTCCCAACACGCAAAAAAAAGGCCGGACAAGCCGGCCAAAGTGCTGCGCTGCGGGGTTGCCTTAAAGATCAACGCCAAATCCAATACCCGCTGTGGACTCGTCGCCGCTGAAACCACCGCCAATGCTAAGCGAAATGCGCCCAATGCGCTTTGCGTAACCGAGTGACAGCGCCTCTTGTCCGCCAGACCAACCCACGCCAGCCGAGAGACGACCGCGGGTGTTATCGGCACCTGCTGCGTTCATGGCCATGTTCATCATCGCTGCGCTGACTGCCGCCTGACGATCAACCTTATGGTTCAGCATGGAAAGGTCTGCATCGGTCTTCGCCCGATATTTGAAGAAGTCATCAGACAGGTCGCTGACACGGGTGTCGGTGTAGGCGTTCGCTGCACGCAATGTGTTTGCATCACCGGCTTGCATCTGACGAACGTTCACAGCGTCCATGCCCTCGATACCGTCTGACACGTTGCGCATGAGCGTTCCGCTCACGCCTCGCAACGTCATGGCCGACTTCGACGGATCGTCGTACTGCAGCGCAGTTGCATCGGTGTAGCTCTTCGCACTGAGAAGCGTCGCCGCATCGCCTTCATCTCGCGAAACAGCTTCCCGCTTCGCTGCTGCTGCGGTTGCGCGATCAGTGTAGTTGTTGGCACTGTCGAGCGTTGCAACGTCTCCTGCAGCACGTGCAACCGCTTCGATCCTCGCAGTGCGGTTGGTGTAGGCATTGGCAGTGCCCAGTGTTACCGCGTCAGCTGCATCACGCGCTGCTGCTTCCAAGCTGGCTGCTCGATCAGTGTAGGCATTCGCGCCTTGCAACGTAAGCTCATCGCTTGCATTCATCTGCCGCACGTTTACAGCATCAGTATCGGCTTGGCCGGCAGCCACATGAATAATCTGTCGTTCGGCCCCTTCCGCACCAACAGACACTGTGTTGTTGCGGTAATTTGTCGATCCATTGCCAAGCGTCACGCTGTTGCTGGATCTAACCGTCGTTTGTGAGCCGACTACGACAGACTGGTTGCCGCTGACGTCGTTTCCGCTTCCGTACACATCGAGAGTTGCAGTGGATGTTGAGTTGGAACGAACATTGTTCACGTCGCCTACGACGTTTCCATACACATTGGAAATTTCATTGAGCTGGCCAACAACAACAACATCCGACTGGCCGATTTGATTTTGGTCGCCTACTACAGTGAAGCTCGCTGAGTTATGGGCTGTGTTGTCGCGACCAACGACGACAACTGGCGAGCCGACGCTTCCGCCTATGCCTGGTTGGGTGAAGCCCGGATCAGCGGAAATGACGTTCCCCTCTCCGGTCATCGTTACTTCTGGGTATCGACTGTCTACGGTGTTTTGCGCCAACGCTGGCGCGGCCGCCGCACAAAGCGCCAACATGGCGATGCATTTCAATGCGTTCATTGCCTCTCCGGAATTAAGAACGGTGGTGGTGCGAGGCTTAGCGGCCTCGGCAACATAATCTTAACACGCATGTTCGGAAAACGACCGTTTCCCGAACATCGGTGCTATGCAGCCGACAGGCGGCGCTTTTCGCTTGCGCCATGTTCGGTTTCCCGTACAGTTATCTATGACCGGAAAACGTCGTGTTCCCGGCAATCCGAACATGAAAGGCAACCCAAGGATCCCACCATGAACAACAACGCTTCCTCCACCGACAAGATCGATGCGCTGGGCGCGGCGATCGCCGCCTCCGCCAACCCCGCAGAGCTGCTGCAGGCCGTCGTCCGCCGCCTGGCCGATCTGTCCCACCTACCCCGCGACGTGACCGCCGCGGCCCTCCACAAGGCGGCCGCTGAATGGGACGATATGCAACCCATTCGCCAGTCGGCCCCCCATGCCTAAAGCCAAGCAGATCGAAGCATCGCCGCCGACCACCGGTCTGCGCATTGGCTACGCCCGCAAATCGAAAGAAGACCAGGACCTGGCCCTGCAGCGCGACGCGCTCACGCGCGCCGGCTGCATTGAGATCTATGAGGAGCAAGTCAGTCGCGCCGGTCCCTTACGCGACAAGAAGGGCGCCACCGAGCTGGCCAACGCGCTCCGATCGCTTCGACCTGGTGACACGCTCGTGGTGTGGCGGCTCGATCGGCTTGGCGGCTCCGTATCGGAACTGATCCGCATCGTCACCCACCAACTGAAAGAACGCGGGATCGGCTTTGAAAGCCTCACCGAGAAGATCGATACCAGCACTGCAGCTGGAAACATGTTCTTTCAGATCGCAGCTGTCTTTGCCGAATACGAGCGCCGACAGCTAATCGAACGCACCAAAGCTGGCCTCGAGGCTGCGCGAGCCAGAGGCCGTAAAGGTGGACGCAAGAAATCTTTGACGCCCAAGCAAGTGCGCGAAGCAAAGGCGCTGCTTGCAGACCCGAACATCACCGTCGCAGACGTATGCGCTCATTTCGGGATCGGTCGCACAACCCTCTATAGCTATGTCGGCTCCGTTCAGCCGCTGCGAAAGCAATCCGACGAGAAGCCTGCCTAAGCCAATGCCTTTTGGCTGCGCCATGGCGGAAGGCGCAGGCAGCGCACAGATTCATGGAGTTTACAGGTCGCTATCCTGCAGACGGTCGATGATTTCGTCGGGCGAAAGCGCTGGTTTTTCGCTCCGCGGAAGGAAGCAAAGGCCGGCAATCGTAGCAATCAATGCAAGTTCAAACATTCGGTTCACCCTCGTTTTTACTGCGTCACCAAGCGCCAAGATGGCGGACATTACACGGATGGCCTCAACTACGACAACCATTGGCCAAGGCTTCGCCCTGGCGTCAGGCCAACCACCAGGTGCAGGCTGGCCAGCGCCATCGACTTAACCGCCAGATGGGCGAGATCGGGTCCCGGTCGATTTCATGAAGCGCCTCCTTCGGATCTGCACAGGTTGTTATCGCAAGCTCGCACCGATCGTCATCCCGGCGGGAAACGCCACAAGAGGAGGTGAACCAGCCCTGTCACCCGGTCCCTCAGCTGCGCACGGGCTGCGGCTTCGGGTCTGCTCTTGCGGCGCCTCCCCTAATGCCAGGACGCCTTCGACGGCGCGCGATTAACAACCCCGCGCTGAAAGGAGGAACGCAGCATGAAAAAGCATTCGACCGAAACCTTGAAAATCGTGCTCACCCATCTGCCGGCGATCATCACCTCGATCGCAACGCTGGTGACAGCTATCGCTGCCCTGGTAGACAAGCTGGCCTAAAGCGGAGGGACGGGGCGAAAGCCCCGATTTTCAAGCTGCGCACAAAGCTAAGAAAACCTCAAACCGGTTTGGCAGATGTTGGTGAAGTGCCTATTGTTGCAAAGAGTCTTCGAGAGGTGCGGGCTTCGAAATGTTCATGGCTGTGGTGAAGCGTTCGTCGTAGGGGTGCCCCCCTACACCCCAAGGCACCGCCTAGCATCGCCCATACTCCGTAGCCATCCTATAGTTTTTAAAATGCGTCACGCTGCTGTCCCCATCTTGGAGTTGGCGAGATCGAGGATCCCCCTGGAGGACGCTATAGCGTTTTCGCTTAAGCCGCACCGTGCATCGCCCATGATTTGCAGACGTGCTGCCGCTTCCGGCCAGAAGTCGCCCTCGGGCAAACCCAGTGCCTGAGAAATCTCGTTTTCCGCATAGCCTATAAGGGAAGCTTCTAAATTGTTTGGATTGAAGGCGCCACGAGCCTTATGAGGTGCATAAGACTTATGATTTAAAGCCGGACCTTGATCCGCAGCGTTCACAAGCCTCGTCAAAAGGGTTTCGCGCTCGGCGGCTATTTCCGCGTCCCGCACCTCGGCGACCAGAGATCGAAAGTTGTCGGCCAGCTCTGGGAATGTTTCATTCGGCCAACTGCCTAAGCGCGCCACCATGCCGAATATCATCACTACATCGTCTCGGATGTTGCGATCCAGCGCCCATGTGTCTGTTAAATCAAAGCGTCCGCACGTGGTCGGGTTCCACCAAGCCAACAGGAAATCAGCAACCCGCTTGCACTGACCGCTATCGCCCTGAGCGATGCGCAGCAGGCGCGCGACAGCTGCTCGCTCATCGCCAGTTGCCTCGGTTTGATGGACAAGCTCAGCCGCGCGCAGGCCGGAGAGCGAGCCAAGGCAACCACGAATATGATCAACAATCTCCCTGGCGCTCTTTATGGTTTCAGGAAGATGCCCGCGGCTGTGCTGGCTCGTGTCCAGCATCCTGGCAACCATCGCCAGTGATCTCAGGGCAGTGGTTACAGTGCCCAGCTCACTGAGGAGGCTGGTCAGGTAGGTACTGGCCTGAAACAAGTCCTCTGCCAACTCCTGATCGGAATGGCTCTCCGCATTGGAGGAGATGAACTGGTATGCGCGATCAACGCTCGCAATCGCGTCGTAGATGTTGCTGCAAGTAGCGTCGGCGGTCTTGTTCACATCCCTTTCTCGGTAGCGGGCTCGATCACCCTAGGTGCAACAGTACCACACAATCCCAGCTTTTGCACATACATTGAATGTGCGTTGTAAGTGCGATACGGATTGGCTAAGCTTGTCGCAAATCCGTAGGAGAGCAGCGGTCTATGAGCGAGTCCGAAGTCAATTTCACCTTCCGTTGCAAACGCAGTCTCAAGAGCGCCTTTGTCGAAAAGGCCAAGAAGAACAACCGCAATGCTTCCTTGCTGTTGCGCGATTACATGGAAACCTACACCGCGGATCCATCCGCCGTCGCGGCAGACACCGCCGGCAGCAAGCGAGCAAAAAACGATGAGCAGTGATCACACCCCTCGTCGAAGCCGGACCTATCTGGAGGTTCCATTTGAGGCCAGGACGTTTGCAAAAAACGCTGGCGCTCGCTGGGACAACACCCGAAAGAGTTGGTACGTTCTGGGTGAAGTGCCAGAAATGCTCATGGGCTTCCTCGGAAGTGACGTTCGCAACGGCCTTCTACAGCAGCTCGATGAAGCTGACGCAAAGCGCGGTAAGGCTGCTCCACCGAAGCCCCGCCTCCGTCATCCGCCAGAAGGCGATGAGCAAGCAGACTTGTTTGTGCCGACCCTGTTTGAGGTTGCGGCAAAAGACAGCATTTCGGTCATGGATGTTGCCGTCTTCCGGCTATCAAAGCGCGACAAACGCCGCGCTGACATTATTCGGTACGAGCTGCCAGACGGCCTGGTCGAAGTGTCCGCTGGTGCGTACGGTATGGCAACCGTATGGGATTACGACATCGTTCTCATGGCCATCTCTCACCTTGCTGAGGCCGTTAATCGACACCGCAAGATGGGATCGCCAATGCCAACACGAACGTTCCGGCCGCATCCATCTGAAATACTAAAATTCTGCCGGATGAGCGACGGTGGCCGCCAGTACGAGGCCATCGAAGGAGCTATCGATCGCCTACGGACGACGGTCATCAAGAATGTGCGGACTGTCAAGGGTCGCCAACGCACTGCTTGGGCTCCAGAAAGCTTGATTGCAGAAGGCAGCCGCACATTCTCAGACGCGACCACTGGCCGCGTTACTGAGGTCGAAATTGTCATTCCGACGTGGGTGTATGACGAGGTAGTCAAGACCGAACAGCCTGAAATCCTCACGATGCATCGCGACTACTTCCTGCTGGACGGCGGTATTGCACGCTTTCTCTATCGTCTGGCCAGGCGCGCTGCTGGACGCACATCCGCCGAATGGCTGTTCCGCACCCTTTACGAGCGAAGCGGTAGCACTGGCACGCTCAAGGAATTTAGCCGCGCCTTGCGCACTCTCATCCAGTCGGATGAGTTGCCTGAATACACCCTCGCGGAGGTCGCCGGCAAAGGTGGACCAATGCTGAAAATGACCTATCGAGGCCGCGCGGAAGATGCACCTGGTCGTTTGTCGAAAGCCGCGACCTAGTGCAGCGGCGCTACTTGAAATCTGTCGCGGGTGGGTAATAGACGGAACTGATTCGGTTCGCTGCCAGCACGCAATCTTGGGGTGCTAGAGATAATTTGGTGAACGTATTGAACGGCTTGGACCGTCGATCACCCACCTCACCCCGTCTTTTACGCAGCCAGACCCGTCTAATACCCACCAGCTAGTTGTAAAGCACGGAACTAAAGGACAACAGCGACACTTGATCTTTGCGATCAGGTGGGTAATAGACGGCAACGATTCGAGCCGCGGCCTACACGCGAATTTAGGTTCACGACAGGCAATTTGGTGAACGTCTTGAACGACTTAGCATGTGGGTAAGTTCTATGGCTGCTGTGGATAGCCCGTCTATTACCCACCTCACCCCGTCTTTCACACACCGCATTCCGTCTATTACCCACCGAAACCCGTCTATTACCCACCGACCAATCTTGTAAAGCGCTGATCTAGCAGGATTTTTCGGCTGTTTTCTGTCCTAAAACTCTTTAAAACAATATATAAAACAATAAAACTCCCTATCAGCCGGTGGATATGTGGATAACGCTGGAAGCTTGCGGCAGCTGCAGCACGCAAACCAAGCCCGGTACCGCCGTCGATTACCCACCAGCAAGGGTCAACTCTCCCCTACCCTCCCCCTAAAACAAAAGAGCGGTCTCCAAGTGATGAGCTAAGGAGCGTGAGACGGTTTGGCCGCTAACTCAACTTGAACTCAACTTGACCTCAAGGTATGATTGTCCGCGAGGTTGTTTAGCTACTGAGGGAAACCAATGGCAACACGAAGAACCATGGCGGTGGAAGAATTTGAAGCGGCCGTGAAGCGTCTGAGGATATCGGACCGAGGTGTAGAGATGGCTCGGCGGGTGCTGGTAGGCGGCGAGCAACAGGGCACAGTAGCTACACACTACGGGATCACGATCGGCGCAGTCACACATCAAGTGTCGCGGGTGTGGCGTGCTCACGTTGAAGGTTTAGAAATCCCGCCTGGCCATGAGCGCGTCAGCGCTGTGTTACCGGCGGATAAGGCAGAAATTGTCAGACATTGGGAACGGGACAGCCGGAGAAATCACCGATGAAAACGATCGTTGTAGCAAATCAAAAAGGTGGTGTTGGAAAGACCACCGTATCGACCCACCTTGCATTCTATCTCCGCGACCAGGGCAAGAAGGTTCTTTTCATCGACCTGGACAATCAGGGCAATTCGACGTTTACGTTGAAGGCTTCGACGAGTGGATCGCTGTCGTCAGAACTGTTCCGCAATTCGAAGCCAGATGTTGTCGCCAAGGACGGCATCACGCTTATGGCTGCCGATGACAGCCTAGTCGAGATGGAACGCGCAAAGCCGGAGGCCATCGAAACGTTCGTTAAGGCAGTGAACCATCTTGGCCAGTCTTTCGACTTTTGTGTGATCGATACTGCACCGACTCTCGGTCTGCGCATGGTTGCGGCACTGACCGCGGCGAATTTTGCCTTGTGCCCGATCGAGCTGGAGAACTACTCGATCCAAGGCATCACGAAGATGCTGCAAACAATCTTCGGTGTTCGTGAGCGCTACAACCCCGGACTCACGTTCCTGGGGATGTTGGCCAACCGCTTCAACTCACATTCTACGTCGCAAAAAGAAAACATGGCCCAGCTGCTCGCAAGTTATGCCCACCTGATGATTACCGCCAAAATTGGCAATCGCAGCTCGATTTCAGATGCTCTCGGCCAGGGCATTCCAGTGTGGGAAATCCCCAAAACTGCCGCACGTGATGCCGGCAAAGAAATGAAAGAAGTGTTCAACCAGGTAATCGACAAGACGGAGGCACAGCCGTGAACAACAAGTTTGATTTGAGTGGTTTGGACGGATTTTCCAACTTGCTGCAGGCAGGTTCGGATGCTGCATCCGCTGCTGGTAAACCGTTGAGCCTCCCGCTCGACCGCGTGGCCGAAAACCCGCGAAATGCACGTAAGCGATACAACCCCACGAAGCTGCAGGAGTTGGCCGATTCCATTCGTGCTGGCGGACTGTCCACGCCGATTGTCGTCAAGATCCACCCCGACGATCCGAAGCGTTACCAGATCGTCCACGGGCACCGCCGCTATCGCGCTCACCAACTGATCCAGGCCACGGCTATCGAGGCAGTAGTGACGGATAAGCAAGGCGCTGCGTCGCAATTGGTGGACAACTTGCAGCGTGAAGATTTGACAACTGCTGAGTTGATCGATGGCATCCGCGACCTGTTGACTGACGGATTCAAGCAGGCAGAGATCGCCGAGCAGCTGGGAAAGAGTAAAGCATGGGTATCGAAGCGCGCGGCCCTTGCGGAACTGCCTGAGACCGCACCCGAGTTGCAGGCGCTGTTGGATGCTGATCGCGTGCGCGATGCAAGCACCCTGTACGAAGCGCTGCAGTGTTACAAGCAGGACGCTGATGCAGTGCGTGCCTTCCTCGCGTCTGCAGGAGAGCGCCAGATCGTCCAAGCTGACATTGAAGCCTTGCGGGCTGCTATGCGCAGGGACCAGCGCCCCCCCTCTCCGGCGACCACAGACATCGATCAGGGAGTTGACCAAGACGAGCGCGGTACTAGTGATCAAGCTGGCCCCGCCGTTTTCTCGATGGGAGAAAACGGCGAGGGCGGTTACAACGATGCGCCCACTGGTGAAGGTGCCAATGACGATGGTCGTGAACAGTCGGCGCCGTTAGCGTCGGATCTCTCGAACGGTACTGGTTCTGTTGAACCAAAAATCGATGATGACAACAACGACGAGGGGTCGGAGCGCAAGCAGAACGTCAAGCCCACTGCGGCA